>CETP01210998.1_pt1 | contig 29888 bp, 20 predicted proteins | sample 531311 | NCBI WGS metagenome assembly CETP01 (sample SAMEA2622657, study PRJEB7988) | marine metagenome | biome: marine biome (ENVO:00000447); feature: surface water layer (ENVO:00002042); material: "saline water (ENVO:00002010), including plankton (ENVO:xxxxxxxx)" | depth 5 m | reverse complement strand
ATTGATTTTTGTAAAAATATACATCTACATTTTTTGATTCTAAATTGCTGTTATTTAGTATTACGTCAATAGAAATAGGGGTTCCTGAAACTGGATTTTCAGGAGTGATAGTGATTGATTCACTCGTAAAAGTTATTCCTTCGACTTCAGCAGCCCGAACAACTGAGACCAGAGAAAATAGTGAACAAAAAATCAAAATAATAACAACTAAAGAACTTAATTTAACCTGTCCCATATTACCACTAGGACAAATGTTACACATTAACCTTGGTAAACATGAACAAACATTTGTGTAAATACATTAGGTAATTTTTTGTGGGAAAATGGTATTTTTTAACACAAGTATTGAAGCCGTTAGGCTTTGTGGTGTATGTATTCCGATGTCAAGACGCGCGTGCAACATGGCCTATTTGCTCACATTAATTCTTTTTGCAAGCAGCCATTTAGTGTATTTTTCAGAATTCGAATACGGCTCATTGGAAACTGAATTTGAAATTAAGGAAACAGTTACTAGTCGATCAGTTCCAGTTATTTCTCAGTTTAATGTAGACAATTCTGAAATTGGCGACGGTCAGAGTCCTTCATCAAGAGCATGGTTCTCCTCAGGAGAAAGTGACACGATATCATTTAGTTGGGAAGCTACTGATGATAACTTAGATTTTGCTACATTATCTGATACTCCTGGTGCTGAACTGTCTCCTGATGAATCACCATTTAATTGGGGGTGGGAAATTATTGGCGGTTTATCTGAGGGCATTTTCAATCCTATGTTAACGGTTCAAGACTCAGATTCTAATGTTGTTACTTCTACTATTTACATAGGAATTGATAGAACAGGTCCGACAATTGGAGAACCCAGATTAACTTACAATTTGAATGGGGTTTCAACTGAAATAGCCGACGGAGACTGGGTTTCTGCGAATGAGTTAAATGTTTCAAACCTAAATGTTGGAGTCACAGATTCTGGAGGAGTTGGTGTTGATTCTTATGAATACCAGATTTTACCTTCGGGTAACGGATGGAATTCTATACTTTCATCTGGGAATGCCGTTATTCCAGTTTCCCCAGGAGAACAAATTTTACAATTTAGGGCAATTGATTTATTGGGTAACAAGGGAAACATAACTAACTTTTCAATTAATGTTGACCTTTCACTTCCCAATTTTCATGGTTGGAATGTACCAGAAATAACTACAAGTACTCTCAATAACGTTTTAATTTCTTTTTCAGCTTCTGATATTGATTCAGGACTTGATGCATCAAATACATACATTGAATTTGGATTTGATTCAGATGGTGAAGGAAATATTCCTGATGAAAGTCAGGGTTGGACAACACTCGAGACAACCTCAGATACAAACTTATTATTCTTTTCAGCATCTATTAATGGAATTATTTGGGATCTTAAAGAAAATCAGTATTTGATGCTTAGAGCAATAATTTCAGATAATGCAACTAATCAAAAAATAACAGAACCAGTATTTGTAACTATTTTGCCTGGAGAAGATATCAGTTGGGATTCAACACAATTAGACAGATTAATTATCAGAACTGGTAGTGGTCAAGTATTTACATTAAATACAGTTGTAGTATCTAATGAACCAATTTCTGAATCATTTGAAGCTATTCTACAATTAGCACCAGCAAACAGAGATTCAAATGTTGAATGGACAACTATCAGCACTCAAGTGATCCCAATTGGATCGATGACAGATCTTATTCATGAGCTTGAATGGAAATTCTCCTTAACAAGTGGTGGACAATGGGATGTCAGAGTAATTTTAGATTCTGAAGAAATGATAGATGAAAGAGATGAAAATAATAATGTTAGATACTTAATTGTTTCAGGAGCGGATGGAGAGCAGGTATCTGGAATTGTGTCAGGTTTTGGTCCATCTTTATTCTCAATTCTAATCATCGGACTAATTGTTTCAAGATTAATTAATCAAGACAGACGTAAGTAATTATTCTTCACTCCAATCGATTTTTTCATCATCATTTAATTTCATTAATTCAGATAAGTCTTCATCATTATTCGGTTGAAAACTTTTTAATTTTCTATTCCTTCTTTGAGTAATATTACTCAGACCAGGAACCAGATGTTCAAAACCAAGTGATTTTTCTTTAATTTCGATTGACTCAAGAGACCTAGAGTCAATTCTTTGTTTTTTACGAATATTTTCCAACCTTTTCAATACAGGACCATGTTCAGCACCATTTAATATTTTTCTAATGGCATCACTTGCTACTGGTAAACCCAAATCATCTCCAATTAATACTATAGTTCCACCATAAACAGTAATTTCGCAATTAGTTAGGTTTTCAATTCGTCTTCTTATTTTCCCTTCCGAACCAATGATTCTAGACCTAATTCTTCTTTGCTGGTTAGCTTTTTTACCAACAAATGATTTAAGTTCAATCAATTCAAATAACATATCATCATTCAATAAAGAAACAGCCCTATTTGGATTCATACCTCTTCCAATCGCTTTTATCACGTCAGGTAATTTCATCATCATTAAAGGGTCATAACTTCCTATTTCACCCCAAGAAATGGATATATCTCCAGTTTCAGAGTTAATATTTATAGATTTACACCCACTATTTTCAATTAACATTCGTTTAGTCTCTCCTCCTTTACCAATAATTATGGCAATTCTTTTTTTTGGAATCTTAAGACTGCTTTGCATGATGTGCCCGTGATATACATCAGTTTTGAATATCGCGTCGTTCATGTGTAGAAATTTGTTAAGGATAGTTGTTGACAGGGCATCATAATGGCAGGGGCAATATCTCAACATTCCTCTAATAAGCATGAGTTTGAGGAACTTGAGGTGGGATTTTTAGAGCTCTTCAAAAATAACCCAAAGTATACTAGGTTTTGGCTGTCATTCTTAATCTCAAATGGAGGAACTTGGTTTAATACAGTCGCAGTCTTTGTACTGATTATTCAAATCACCGGCTCTGAGTTAGCTCTAGGTGGTTTAATTGCGCTGAGGATGCTTGCATTCGCAGTTCCGCAGCCATTTACTGGAATGTTAGCAGATAAATATAATCGTAAAAGAATAATGATTATTGCCAATGTATTGAGTGCTTTTGTTGCGGTTAGTTTATTATTTATTGATGGTAAAGATGATCTATTTTTACTCTATTTTTTGGTATTCTTATTGATGGCTTTACATGCACTTGAAGTACCAGCCTCTAAAGCAGCTCTTCCAAATATAGTTAAAAAAAATGAACTATTAACTGCAAATGCAATTGATACAGCTACCTGGTCAGCCATGTTAGGTTTTGGATGTGCTTTAGGTGGGTTTGTAACTTCTAAATATGGAGTTGAAACAGCTTTCATAGTTGATTCAATAACATTTCTAATTGCTGCTCTAATCATTTCAACTATCGAAATCCCTCAGAAGAAGAAAGAAAAATCAAAACAATCAATATTAAAAGAGGGACTTTCAGAGATTTTTCAAGGTTGGAAATACATTATCAATAAAGGTGATGTTTTGAGATTAGTTTTTGCAAAATCAGTCTGGACTATTGGCGGAGGAGGGCTAATTTTCTTAATAGTTTTAGTTGGGGATGAAATAGGTGTTGGTGATTTTGCAGTAGGAATTGGAATTATGTTTCTGGCCAGAGCTATAGGGGTTGGGATTGGACCATTAATCTCCAAATTTATGTTCAAAGATCGTAAAAAATGGAAGTATTTAGTAGGTTTATTGATAAGTGTAAGTGGAATTTTTTATTTTATATTTGGTTTGGTGGAGTGGACATTTTTCTCAATATCTCTCATAGTTTTTTCTCATGCTGCAAGTGGTTCAAATTGGGTCTTATCCAATGTAATGTTACAAGAAAGAGTTCCAGATGAATGGAGAGGTAGGGTTTTTGCCTCAGACTTGTTGTTGATGGCAATGTTCAATTCCGCTTCAGCTTTTTTTGCAGGAATTGTAATTGAAAATAATTTTTTAGATTTGAGAGAAGCAATATTAGTTTTTTCAATGTCACAAATAATTATAGGATTCTTATTCGCTTTTTGGATGAGAAGTGGTTTTGAAGATGACATTAATTTAATTTAGAACATCATATAAAACCTCTGCTAATTCCATGTTTAATCCTTGTTTTTTCCCCCAATCAATCAATCTCTGGATGTCGCGAACCAAAAATTCTTTTGCATTAGGATGTTTATCTGAAACAGCTTGACCTACATCAATTACAACAGGTTCATTATTATGCCATAAAATATTGTAATCAGAAAAATCTGCATGAACTAATTTTGCCTCATGCCAACACGTTCGTATGAAGTTTTTTAATTTATCAAAAACTTCTTCAGCATTATTGATTTTTACATCTCTAAGTCTTGGTGCTGGTTTTTTTTCATCACCAATGTAAGACATTACTAAGATGTTCTGATGGATTCCAAGTGGTTCTGGAACATTAAGTCCACATTTTTTCATTCTCAGTAGATTTCTATGTTCTTTCCTGACCCAGACTGTTACTAGATCTCGGTGTTTTCTTTTCAAACCTCCAAATCGGGGATCTCCTTCAATATATTTAATCAAATTTTTGAATACTGCATTTGATGTATGAAATATTTTAACAGCGATAACTCCACTATCACTTAAACCATGAAAAACATGAGCTTCTTTACCTCTTGCTATAGGCCAATTTATTTGTCCAATGTCTCCTGAATGCATTAACTTGTATACACCGAGCAAAGTAATTCTGTCAAATACCTGATCAAAAACTCTGCGATCAACCCATTCAAATTTTCCAATACCTATAGCTCCCTGAATTTTTTGTTCGATTTCATTGAACATTTGTTTGTATTTCGGTTCAACCATCCATTTCCATCTTTGTCCTGGATCTGTTAAATGATTGGAAGAGTCTCTTTTCTTGAAATTCTTCTTCTTCTTAGCTGGTTTTTTCAAATCCCCATATTCGTTAATTAACTCATCCCATGACTGTGGTAATGATTCATGATTTTTTTCAGAATCATACATTTTAATCATCATCCGAATAAATCGTCAATATCGTCTGTATCAATCCTTTCATCAATTTCAACATCTTCAGTTTGATTTTCTTCGTTAGCAGTTTCTTTTAATGAATCACTCCAGATTCCACTTTCGTCAGAATCTTCTTGAATTTCTTCACCAGAGCCAAATAAATCGACAATCTCTGGAAGAACTCCTTTTCTTGAAAGATAGATTGCTTGAGTTTTTGAATAACGATGTTTAACATCTGCTTTGCTGTCTTGAAAGTCCCAAGGCCAAACGATAATTAAATCACCTTCTCTAACCCATTGCCTCCTTCTCATTTTTCCCGGGATTCTAGCCATTCTAGTTTTGCCGTCTGCACAAATCACACTAACTCTTCTTCCTCCAAGGATATTATCAGCGATTGCAAACATTTCATTAATTTTTATATTAGGCATTAGAACTCTAATTGGTCCAACATCTGATTCTAACCGAGCCAGTTCTTCATTATCGACTTTCTCTTGGAAACGCCTGCCCATGATTTGCCTCTGGACTCATTTGATTTAAACAAGATGCTATGTATTATCAAATAATGCTCCTGAAGCATTAGTGACAGACTCTACCAACCAATCTGAGCTAACTCCAAAAAATACTGAGGCAATCGCACACATATAAATTGTAATTCTAATTATAGATGCTTTTGGTAGTGGCAATCTTGATTTTGGTTCTTCAAAGAACATAATGACTCCGATTCTGAGGTAATAGTATAAACTCATTGCACTATTGAAAAATATTGCCAGAGCTAAGAAAAATGTCCAATTCATACTTAGTATTGTAGGAATTAGATTTACGCTTGAATTTGTTAGAACCTCAGCCGAGGATACTTGTGTAATACCAGTAACCATCAAAAATTTAGACATGAACCCTGATAAGGGAGGTACCCCCGCTAATGAGAGCATAAAGACAAACATAGATGTTGCAATGATTGGTTCTCTTTTTGCTAATCCATTCAAGCTAGACATATCTGTTAATTCATTTTCTGTTTCTAAATGTGATAGAACTAAAAATGCTCCAATTTTAAATGAAATTAATACAAATAGGTGAAAAATAATCGAGCCTATAATTAATTCTGCTGCTTGAATACTATTTTCAGATTCAGAAAAACTACCATTTTTCCAAGCTGCAACTGAAACTAGTGCTGCCATCATATAACCTGCATGAGCTACAGAAGAATATGCTAACATTCTTTTAGGATTTTGACTACTTAGCGCAGCTAGATTTCCCCAAGTCATGGTCACTACTGATAACATTCCGAATGCAACCATCCAAACAGCTGTCGAACCTAAATCGGGTAATGTAATTATCATCAAAATTCTCATCAAACCTATAAATCCGAGTGTTTTTGAAGCAGTTGCGAGTAATGCAGCTATCGGACTTGAGGTTCCTGCGTATGCATCTGGAGCAACAAAATGAAACGGTACGGCACTAATCTTAAATCCAAAACCGACCAATAATAGACTGATTCCGAATAACGGTAATGCCTCAGGGCTTGTCATTGAAGACCAAGCAGTTTCAAGTACAGTTAATTGTAGACTTCCTGACCATAAGTAAAGTAATGACATTCCATATAATCCAATTGCTGAGGAAATCGCTCCAGTGATAAAATATTTAACACCAGCTTCAGAACTGGCCTTTGATTCCTTATGGAATGCAACTAAAACATAAATTGGTAAACTTGCTAATTCCAATCCTACAAATAGTACAAATAAATTCATAGACATCGCAACAATTGTCATTCCTAGCCCAGAAATGAGTAATAGAAGATGGAAATCAACTTGTCTACGATTGTCTAGTAATTGTTTTAAGTCATCATTATTCGGATTGGAATCTGCTTGTAATCTGTTAATACTCGCAGCGCTAACAAGCAACAAAGCCATGAAGAACATTAATTCAAACAACCTGCTAAAAGAATCAAGTTTAAGTAAATCTAAACGATTAACTCCACTAGTAGTCAGAATAATTGTTTCAGAACAAAATCCTTCTATGATTTTTCCACAGTCACTTCCAAGAGACCTGAATAACAATCCGATACAAAGGATGAATGTAAAAACTGAAATCAATCCAGGTAATCTAGGATCAGCATTCCATTTGAATCTATTGCCTCCTAATAAAACGGGAATTTTGAATCTTGTCAAGGGCAGTCTTATCTTTGCATCACCTAAATTGGTAACTAAGAATAATAGAAGGATACCTGTTAACAACATTAACTCTGGAAGTAAGTGAACGATCCCAGATAAACTAATAATTTCTTTCGCCATTTTTTTCACCACCTATTTCTAATTTCATCCCATAAAATTTCCTTGATTAATTCACTACTGTATCCAGACATCATCTCAAAGAAAATGAATGGAAATATACCGAATACTACTGTTAATATAGCTAGTGTCATTAATCCTATTCTTTCTGAAATATCTATATCTTTAGGTTTTTCATCACCTAATGATTTAGGCAATTGTGTATCATCTCCGCCTTCAAAGATAGTTCTTTGCATACTCCAAAGATAGTATGCTGCAGTAATTGCTAATGTTATTCCAGGAATAATTACCCACCATCCAAATTCATACCACAAAGCGATAAGAACGGCGACTTCAGCTACAAAACCCGCTAAAAGAGGTAAACCAAGACTTGCCATCCATGAGAACATCATATTTCCTGCTAACCAAGGACTATGCTTTGCAATTCCTCTCATTGAACCTATTTCTAGAGTATGGTAATGATGTTTAAATGCTCCAGCAACTCCAAATAACATTGGTGAAATTAATCCATGAGCAAACATCATAAAAATAGCACCTGCAAATCCTAGAGGTTGTAAACTAGCAATACCTAAAAGAATGATTCCCATGTGTGATACAGAAGAATAGGCTACCATTCTCTTGAGATTAATTTGCCCTAAGCACACCCAAGCACCATAAAATAGACTTATCATCCCAATAATCATCAATGGCATTTGAAATTCTATTAGTGCATGGGGGAACATTGAAATTGGAATTCTAAACATACCATAAGCACCCATCTTTAGCATTACTCCTGCTAATAGCATCGATCCTCCAGTTGGAGCTTGTACATGAGCGTCTGGTAACCAAGTATGGAATGGAACGACAGGTAATTTTACTAGAAAACCAGCCATAAATAAAACAAATAATAGTTTTTGAGTTCCGGGTCCTAGCCAGATATTTCCTTTAATGACTTCTTCTTGGGCAGTTTGAATCATTTTCTGCATATCAAAACTTCTTCCAGTAATGCTTGAGTTAGCGGCTGAAGGGTCTTGAATCAAATAAAGAATTATTATTCCTAGCAACATCAACACAGAAGCGGTAAAAGTGTAGATAAAGAATTTTTGAGCTGCATATTTTCTTTCTTTCCCCCCCCAATTTAAAATTAGGAAGAACATCGGAACTAGAGTTAATTCCCAGAAAACATAGTACATGAAGAAATCAAGAGCTACAAATACACCAACTAGACAACCCCCCATTAAAAGTAGTAATGGGTGATAATACCATGGTTTCTTTTCATTCCATGTGGTAATCATTGTTACTGGAACTAGAAAAGCAGTCAACCAAACCATCGGCATAGACAGGCCATCCAACCCAACATGCCATTTAGCGCCAATGGAACTTAACCAATCATACTCTATTTCGTATAAATATTGATTAAATTTAATATTACTCCATTGGACACTATATAATATATCAGTCATCATTAAACTTGTAATTATAAAAACTATCAACGAGATTCCTAGTGAAGCAAATTTAATTGTTTCTGAAATACTCTCTTTCTTCCAAGAAGGAACTGCTGAGGAAAAACCCATTAATAGCAAAGACCCAATAACTGGCAGTCCAATTAAAGGTAATGTAATCCAGTCATTTTCCATTGAAGGGATTCTTGGTGAGGCAAACATCAGTCCTGCAATTGCTAGAAATAACCCACCAATGACATACATTCCGTCATTTAATTTTGAGCTATTCTTTACCAACTATGCCATCCCCCAAATCAATCCAACTAAAATTATCGACCCTAATGCCACCATCATAATATAATCACGTGCGGATCCGGTAGTTAATTTTCTAATTAGAGAACTAGATTTTTGACTTCCTGCTTCTATCCCCTTAATAACCCCATCAACAGCTTTTTTGTCAAATAATGCTGAGCCTAATCCAATTGGTACAATTATTTTAAGGCAAATCCAGTCATATATATCATCGAAATACAAGCGTCTCCTTAAAGCCTCGGCTAATCCTGACTCAGCAAGAGCTTTATTATTGAACTGCCATCTAGATTTAATCACTTCAGATAATTTGACAATCCATGAGATTGTAGGAATTGCTTTTTCACCTTCTTTGAGAGCACCTCCATACAATGACATTGCAATAATTGGGCCGATAACTGAGGATAATCCGATTGTAGTCCATGTTAATAAGAGGAAAGTAGAGTCAATAACACCTTCATCATTTACCGCTAAGAATGCATGTTTTAATTCATAGACTAAATCATAGTGGAATGCTACACCTTCTGAAACCCATGGCACAAAGTGCAGGGCAGCAAAAACTATACCCCCGAGAGTCATAAAAGTTAAAATTACAAGTGGAAATTTAATCCAAGGTGTTTCTTCATGTACGTGTTCTGCAATTTCCGATTTTGGATTTCCAGCGAACGTCATAAACCACATTCTGCTCATGTAAAAGCCTGTCATTCCAGCGGAGACTAATAATAAAATTGCTGGAATGAATAGTAATATTTCATCATCATACATTGCTGCCTTCCAGATTTTGGCTATTATTCCTTCTTTTGACCAAAAACCACCTATTAATGGGATTCCAATAATACTCATCGAACCAGCAGCCATTGCTGTCGCGGTGATAGGTAATTTAGACGCCAGTCCTCCCATATTTGTCATATCTTGAGCATCAAAATGATCATGTTCGTGATCATCATGTGAAACATGATGGTGAGCATGATGCATTTCATGTATAACAGAACCTGAGGCCATGAATAGCATTCCTTTCGCCATAGCATGATTAAAAAGATGGAACAATGAGGCTCCTAATGAGAAATATGCCAAATCTTCCTTACCTTTACTTGCAAACCATAAAGCTGCCCCCAGACCAGTGAATATATATGCTAATTGACTCATTGTTGAATATGCTAGAACTTTCTTAATATCATTCTGTACAAATGCAATTCCAGCTGCCATAAACGCCGTAATTCCACCTATTATCGCAACAATGATGCCAACGTCAGCTAATTCTCCAATGTAGCTATCTCCTGCTGTTCCCATGAAAATCGGAAACATTCTGGCAACAAGATACAATCCAGCATTAACCATAGTTGCTGCATGAATTAATGCTGAAACAGGTGTAGGACCTTCCATAGCATCTGGAAGCCAGACATGTAGAGGGAACTGTGCAGATTTTCCCACAGCACCAATAAACATCAGAATCAGGCATGTCTTCAGTAGAGTAAAGTTTACAGGATTATTGTAATAATCCCAATTAAAGATTACGTTGAATTCCAATGACCCATAAATATTCCACATTATGATAAGTCCAATCATAAGGAATACATCTCCAACACGGGTTGTTAGGAAAGCTTTTTTTGCAGCAGAAGCTGCTGAAGGTTTTTCATAGTAAAACCCTATTAATAGATAAGAGCAAAGTCCCATTACTTCCCAGAATATGAATAACCACAGGAAGTTATCTGCAAGTACCATTCCTAACATTCCTGAACAGAATATCAAGAATTCTGCATAAAATCTATGATTTCTGTTATCATTAATTTTATCTGTATTCATGTAGCCAATTGAAAACCAATTGATTAAGAAACACAAGAATGATGCGACAAAAAGAAGCATCAGTGAAACATGATCAATATAAATTCCAAAACCTAAATTTACTCCATTAATCATTCCATCTGGTCGTAAAATATCAAATGTAATCCAATCTAGGACATCTAGTTGTCCATGATTAAGATTTCCAACGAATTGTGCAACCACCATGGAAGTTAAAATCAAAACAATTCCCATGGACATTAATGAAATAATACCCCCTTCTTTGAAGTAATCTTTCCACCAATTCTTACCGTTGTAATATTGACCTAAAAATAAAATAAATGGGAATGTAACTAGCGGTACAAATGGAATCGTAGCAATCCAAAAGCCCACTGAATCAACTATTGGTAATGATCCTTGAATAATCGTCTCCGCCACGTCTACACCTCAATTTTTTAATAATTCTAATTCGTCTAGTGAAATTGTACTGTGCTTTGAATACAGGGACAAGAAAATTGCTAGACCTATTGCCACTTCTGCAGCTGCAATAGCAACTGCAAAAGCTGCATACATCCATCCAGATTCATCGTTATAGTGTGCAGCACCAGAAACAAAATTTAGATTTACAGCGTTTAAAATTAATTCTATACACATTAAAACAATTATTGCATTTTTTCGAGTAAATGCCCCCCATATTCCTATTGCAAATATAATAACTCCTAGCCCAGCTACCCATGAAGGATCAATCATTAGAATCACCGCCCCCATTCCAGGTTAGATTCTCTTTACGTTCATCTCGAACTAGATATGCCGCACCTACCATAGCCATTGAGAGTAAAATGCCAATTAAAATTACAACAAATCCCCAATCAACTAGCATATTTGTTGCAAATGCAATGTTATCTAATGTATTACCACTTGATGAAACACCCCAATTTGCTGAATCTGTTACAGTGGTAAAAATAATAATTGCAATGAAAAGAATCCCTAGTCGGACTAATGTTGAAATTTGTTTCATTCGAAGTCCTCCATAATTTGAGTTCGAGTTAACATTACCCCGAATAAGACTACGAGCATAACACTTGCTAGGTAAACTAAAATTTGTATCGCTGCAAGAAATTCTGCTTCTTGTAGAACAAATACTCCTGCAATTGCCATAAATGTGAAAATCAGATACATCATTGAATGAGCAACTTTCTTAGCATAAACAGTACCTAATGAACCTCCAATTGCAATTATGGCAAATGCAAAAAAGATCGTATTTTCGACAACTCCCATGAATATTACGCCTCTGCTTTCAGTTTTTTCTTCTCTCTTCGTGCTCTTTCTTTAGCAGCTCTTTTAGCCAACTCTGCGTCTACGGCTTCTTTATGTTGTGATGGCAGAACCCTTGTTCGGGTTGCATCAAACCAAAGATCTTGTCTTGTAAATCCTGACATTCCATCATATTCATTGGTCATAAAGAAACTGCTAAAATCACAGGCTTCCATGCAGAGTCCACAGAACATACATCTTCCGATATCTATTCTACCACTCACGATTTGATCATCAGCAGGATACAGTGTATCTTTAGAAATTTCTGTTTCTGTGCCAGAATCATTCCATCTGACTTTGGCATTATCTCCGCTTAAATCTAAAATTTCACCAAATCTATAATCAGCACTAGGACCTTTATGAGCAGTAAATATATCATATTCTTCATTTTCATCCTTACCTTTTTGAATTGGTAAAGCTGCCCATTTACCAACCTCTAAATCTTTTCCAAGTCCAGAGTTTTCATTGTCCCTCGTTTCCATTACATCAACCCTTAGTTCAGTTGTCATGTGTAAACAATCATTTGGACAAATAGAGACACATAATTTACAAGCAGTACAAGTTTCCCAGATAACTCCAATTCTTCCATTATACTCTCCAGGCACAAATAACCATGGTTCCATATCTTCTAACCTTTCATAAGGATACATAATAGTTACAGGTCTGTATAATGAAGGAAACAAATCACTAGATTCTCTATCAGCAGTATATTCATTTTCTGTAGGTGTATTATATTTATTATTTTCAGTTCTTAATTTTGAATTTTCGTCTAATAACTGTGCAGGTTTGTTATGGTACTCATCAAGGAAAAACTTACCAATAATTGGAAAAGTACGTAAGGCAGTTTTCAAAGTCATCCACAGTGGACGAATTATCAAATTTCTAAAGTTCGGCTGGGCTCTTGGGTGTATTGGCATATTTTTCTTCTCCTTAATCATCACCTAATGCATGTGTTCCTGCTGGAATCATTGTTCTAGTATGTGTCATTCGAGTACCTTCCCAATCGGGATCTTCATCGATTGATAGAATAATAAATAAAATCATTGAAATTGTTGTGATTATTGCTGGAACCACAAGTCCTGATCCTGGGCCCCAACTTTGCCCATCAAATACATATAGTCTTAGGATGAATGAAAATGCTAGATTAATCAATGATAAAGGCAATAGATACTTCCAACCTAATTCTAGGATTTGATCGGTTCTAATTCGAGGGAATGCTGCTCTGACCCAAACAAAAATAGCGAAGAAAAACCATGCTTTTAACAAAACCCAAATAATTCCAGGAATCGCTAAATAAGGTTCACCAATGACACTAATTCCACCAATAAGGTTAGCGAATGGTGCATGATAACCACCGAAGAAGAAATGCGCCATTAGGATGCAAGCAGCATAACAGCGCAAATACTCTGAAGCGAAAAGAAGCCCCCATCTCATACCACCATACTCTGTCCACCAACCCTCGACTAATTCTGCTTCTGCTTCGGGCATATCGAACGGGATTCTCTCAACTTCAGCAATCATTGTGATTAAGAAAAGAAGTGCTCCGAGAGGAACAAGGAAAAAGTTCCAAACTCCTGATCCATATTGAAAATCAATAATTTCAATGATATTTAAACTCCCTGAAAGAATACAAACTGAGAGAACTGTAATTAATAATGGAATTTCGTAAGCCGTTAATTGTGCTGCACTTCGTATACCCCCTAGTAGTGAATACTTGTTATTAGACGACCATCCTGCGAAAAACACTCCCAATGGTGCAATCCCAAATATAGCAAAAGCAAATAACACAGACATTTCTGGGTTTGCAGCGTAAATTCCTGAACCGAATGGTAAAAATCCAAGGATAGCAACAGTTGATGGAATTATCAAAAATGGAGCTAATTCATAAATCACTTTGTCAGCTTTATTAGGAACCATATGCTCCTTAGTTAGAAATTTCATTCCATCACCCAAGCCTTGAAAGAAACCAGGGAAAAGAAACCATGCTCCATGCCAACTTCTATTGTTTACACGATTCACCGTGGCTTGTTCGCTTTTATTTCCCGCTACTCTATTGAGAGTATTTACAACCCATCCTACAGGAACACCCAAACCAAATGGTAGCAAAGTCCACCATTTTCCAGCAGTCACTCCATTTTCTCCAACCCAGAGACTCCTCATCGAAGTTGTCGCTCCTCTACGATCCATCAATCTAGCTATCAACTTTCTCTCTGTCCAAATCACAGTGATAAATTGAGACAGCATTATGATGGAAAAAATCATTACACACATTGTAAATGCTACCACAGTTGTGGTTACAATTTCGAAGACAGAACCTGTGCAATTTGGTATATTTTCAAATAGAAAAGTATTAGCTTTGATGATACCATTTGATGAACAAAATGAGGTCCCTAAATTCTCGTCAATTGCATTGAATGCAATTGAATGAATATCAGTAGCAGAACTTTCAACCACTCCATTCATATTTAACCAGTCATATTTTGGATTTTTCGTCATTTAGTTCACCTGTCCGTTTCTCCAATACATGGATCGAAAGATCCCATAATAGCTGGTATATCTGCAACTTTGTAGCCAATCATAGTTTTTGCAACAAATGGAATAGTTATGAACATGGGAGATCTAATACTAATTCTGTAAGGGAACTCACCTCTGCCTTTTTTACCTCCGCCTCCCACTAAATAGAATGTTGATTCACCTCTTGAATCTTCAAAATGGTGGAAACCAGTATTACCTGCTGGGGCTCTTGAAGGAGGTTTTGTGTATATCATCTCGTCTTTTTTATTGTAATGTGTCTCTGCACCACCTGGAATATTGTCCAATGCAGATAAAATCATGTTACATGATTCAATCATTTCTGTCATTCTAACACGATATCGATCGTAACAATCCGAGCCTTCATTAGATGATGCTTTTTCAACAGCCGCTACTCCGTCTATTTGGTCGTAAACGCTGTAAGGATGTGCCCATCTGACATCATAATTTACTCCTGCGGCTCGCACATTAGGCCCAGTCACTCCTGCATCAATCATTTCTTCTGCCTTACAGGCCCCCACTCCTTGAGTCCTCACCAAGAAAATCGTAGATTCATCAAGTAACATTTCATATTCTTTAAGTCTGTGCAAAAACATTTCAATTTTAGCCTTAGCTCTCGTTGCAAAACCAATAGGTAAATCTCTTTTTACCCCCCCTATTCTTGGGAAATTATAGTGCATTCTACTGCCCCCTAGTTCTTGCAATAAATCTAAAAATAATTCTCTGTCTCTAAGACACCAAACAAACACGGTTAAATTTCCTACATCAGGGGTATATGCTCCTAACCACATCAAATGACTTGCAATTCTTTGCATTTCCACAGCAATTAATCTAATGTATTCCGCTCTTTCAGGAACTTCAGCCTCTAACAAATCCTCGGCCGCATAGATATATGATTGAGCCCACGTCATTGCGGAGGCATAGCATAATCGATCACAATATGGTGTAATTTGTGTGTAATCTCTGGCTTCACAGATTTTTTCAACTCCTCTATGTATATATCCTAACTCAGGAACTGTATCAACTACCGTTTCTCCGTCTACCTTTACTCTTAAAGTCCACAAACCATGTGTCATAGGGTGTTGAGGTCCCATTGTAATCCACATCTCGGCCATAAAATCCCCTCATTTCTTTTTATCAGAGTCTAAAGGCTTTCTCATAAAACCTTGAGCATCATCATACATTTCATTGTGATCATGATATCTAATTTTGTGTTGTTTTTGTAGTGGATGAAATCCTTCAGGTGAATCATGCGGATTCAAAACTCTCATCATATTTTCATGACCTTCAAATGCTATACCTACTAGGTCCCAAGTTTCTTTCTCATTCCAGTCTGCTCCTTCCCAAATGGACTGAACACTTGGTACACTAGGTTCATCAGTTTGAGGTAGGACAATAGAAACTTGGTACTCCAAAGGAATTCCCATTCCAGTTAGTTTGGCAGCATTTGTGATTATTTGTTCACCGACATTTGGATTTCTAATTCCTTTTCGTGTTAGGTGTACAATTACTTCCCATCCCTTTTCTGGAGTGCCTGGTTTGTAGCCTGGTTTCCCAGAAAAAAATTCAAACTCAAGAGGAAAATGAATGCCAGTAATCATGCTTAAATAGTCAACATTTTGTTCGAATTTAAGCCATTTTGCTAGACTCACCCAATGGTTTGGGGGACAGTCAATGTGGACAAATGAAAACTTTCTACCTGCTTTATGTTTTCGTATTTCACATTTAATTCCTACTAATTCAAATCTTTCATTTATTTGTTCAACAGCAGATTCAACTGCAGAAATATTTTGTTCAAAAGAAATACTTTGCATACTCAAACCTCAATCTTCACCTACAATTATTGGTGCTTCTGTTTCACTATTTTTGACAGGAGGAGCACCAATCCGGATAATTTTTTCTCTTAATTTTCCGAATCCATCTATTAGAGCTTCAGGCCTTGGTGGGCAACCTGGAATGTAAACATCTACAGGAATTACAGTATCTACACCCTCTAGAATATTATATGATTGAAAATACGGCCCTCCTGAAATTGCACATTCACCCATTGCAATACACCATTTTGGCTCAGGCATTTGCTCCCAAAGTCTGACAATAGGATCAGCAAATTTTTTGCTGATAGGGCCGTTTACTAACAATACATCACATTGTCTCGGCGAGGAACGAAAGAAAACTCCAAAACGTTCAGCGTCAAATCTTGGTGCACCCGCAGCAGCCATTTCAAGTGCGCAACATTTGATTCCCAAATGTAGAGGAAACAAGCTTTTTCTTTGAGCCCAATTGAAGAATCTTCCCGCTAAAACACCAATTAATTGTTTAATTTTTGTTGCTTTAAGTGCTTCATCTGTTACATTTCCAACAACATCTATCAAAGCCCGACTATTAAATATAGTGTAATTCTCTGTACCATCCTTCATTAGACTCCCTCAAATGTAAATTTTTCCTCTTTTTCGAAAAACATGCCACACACCTAGACACATCAACATTAGAAATACTCCTGCATTGAATAAAGCTAGAGATGCGTCTTCATGACTCGATGTGTTCAAGTCCGAATTCATGGTTAGTGTTCCAGCTAATGCTAGAAACATAAATGCAATATCGAATACCAAGAAAATTATGGCATACCAGTAATATTGAAAATGAAATTGAATCATCGCACTTCCGACAGGTTCAGAACCACACTCATATGTTGAAAGTCTTCTTGGATACATGCTGTGATCAGTCTCATACCCTGGTAAGAAATATGATTTTGTTATATTCGGATTTGCCGAATCGGTTACAGGCCTAATAAATCTTGTAACAATGAATTGACTTAACGGGAATAATATACCGAGTATAACCATTAATCCAACAGCGACGTAACTTTCAGTCACGGTCATTCTTTCGACATCCTAAGGGGCTCATAGGGCCCCTTGATTAGTGCCAATTAAACACCTCAAATAAGTATATGGTTTTTGCCTTAAAATTTAGGTATGGCTAAATTTTCCTAATATTTTTTAAATTTCTTGAATTAAATATTAAATTCACCGATGCGGCAAGTACAATACAAGATATTGCCGTAAAAAACGAGAAGGATGGTAAAAATCCACTGGGTTCATCTGCAACTACTTTCAACTCAATATTTTCTCTTCCTATCATTCCATTTGCATCCTTTGGTTGAATACTGACCGTAAAATCAAATTCATCACTTAGGGTTGATTCAGGCGATTCAACTTTAATTTTGATTACCTTAAATTCTCCTGGTTCCAATGAGAATTCTAAATCATCGGTATCTGGAATTAATGGAATCCATCCTCTTAGACCTTCAGAAATATGAACTATAATTACTTCTCTGGTATTTCCGTCATTATAAATCCTCAAATCAAAATTCGCATTTTCTGGTAGTTCTATATTTTGTACATCTCCATTTATAGATTCTATCTTCAAATCATGTATAGTTTCTATCTTTAAAACCATTTCAAGAGTCTTTATATCCTCTGCATTAAATTCAGAGCGTACGTCAACGTAAACAGTACCTCCTGCTCCATCTTCTATATCTTCATCAATACTTAGTATGATTTTAACTTGAAGAGCATAAAGAACAATTTCATGAGAATCTTTTAAGCCTCCAGCTAACCATGTTTTATTAGCTTCTTCCATATCTGTGAATTCTAAAATATCGCCATTAGTTTCATAAATTTCTCCAGTGTTCAAATCTCTTAACACATACTTCATAGGTATCGGAATTGATTCTGATCCGTCATAAATTATTCCACTCTTATTAATATCTAATTCATAACTAACACCATTGAAGCTCCTAACGGTAATGACTGCGTTATCTTCTTGTGGGTTTCCATAAAATACTCCGTCATTTTGAATCCAAAATACGAATTCCACAGAACCCCCAGGTGGTTGTGTACTTTCGACTTGATTAGGGTTTTCTCCAGGGTTTTCAAAGAATGCATTCATTCTAAATATTAAATTAGAACTGGTCGTGGTTATATTAAAAGATTCTTGAATATTAATTTGATCAGCGGTATTTAAAATTTGGATAGTAGATCTGCATTGACTTTTTTCTCCCCCATCAATGGTTACTTTAGCTAAAATATTTTTACTGGTTTGAGCTGGAATGTTTATATTACTAATTTCAATACTATCAGGCGCATCTTCAAAGAACCTAACATCCCAATCTGAATTACTGCCATCACTACTGGTGCATGAATTTTTAGAAACTAAGATTTTATAATTATCAGCAACGTTTCCGGAATTAATTATTGTAAACGGGTATGATACAGTGGCTCCATCTTTTCCAGATTGAGAATTAACGGATATTTCAATGTCAATGTCATGTCTCTCAGCTACTGATATTGAAGTTGAATCCTGATCAAAGATATCACCGTTTCCTTGCATTAATGTCGCTGTATATATTACTGCATCATCAGCCAAGGCATCAATAGGAACAGAAATGTTTACGAAAACTGTAATACTTTGATCGAGTCCTAGTTCAATTGAATTCATGCTCCCTACTTCTTCATTTCCCCCATCATAAAAAGTAGAACTCCAACCCGCAGGTTCCTCAGCTGAAATTGATAGTTCGAAAAACCCAGGCCCATTACCTTTGTTTGTAATGGATATTTGAGCTGAGCCTGTTGTTCCAGGTTCAATTTCTGGTACAACTCCTACAAAATTAATTTGGCCATCTCTGAATAAACCTACAGTTACTTCTAGTGTACTAGTACAAATGATATCTCCTGCACTACCTCCTCTTTGTTCATTAACTCTGATTGTTATCGAATGAGTCGTTCCTGCGCTAGCTGAATCATCTGGAGAAATTAATACATCAAATGTCATTGGTTCTCCTAAAGACAATTCTCCATTTGGTGGCTCGATCTCTTGGACCCATGAATTTTTATTTCCTGCGGTTGTAATTACTACGTTAAAATCTGTATTACCTTCGTTGGTAATTGTAAATCTTGCAGTATCACTAGTAAAAGGAGCAACATTCACACTCACAGAATCTGAAGTAAATGCACATAGTTTGACTTCTGGGATTTCTAATGTGAGGTCTAACTCATCAGTTGTATTCTCTTCGTCTGCACCGAATCCTGCATTTGTGATGCGTGCTTCAATTCTGTAACAAGTTAGTCTTGCCCACCCACTATCACTTAGTCCAGAAATTGAGAATATTACAACTTCTTCATCACCAGAATCTAGTGTTACTTGATCAGGATCGATAATTATTTCCCAACTTACTTGCGCGCTTGCACACTCACCAGTTCCGGGATTTTCCCAATTTAAATCGATTGTTGCATTTAATTGACCCGTATTTTCTACAGTAATAGGCCAAATTACTTCATCATCATTCTCATTCCAAATTTTATCTTCAGGATGTTGGGTACTAATTTCGACTGCCCAAGTAGCACCTCCACTTCCTTCTCCTGCGGTTGTTGTAACTACAACTTCTACAGGTTCAGAGGGGGTTCCTCCTGGAAGTGCTCCAACTTCATTCGCAATTCCTCGAACGGTGGTATCGCATGATTCGTCTGGTTGCGCAGTTAGATTAACTGATAGTAAAACATCCACGGAATCACCAGAACTAATTGCCCCCTGAGGTTGTTCAACTGTTGAGGTATATCCATTACATTGCTGCTCAGAAGTTAACTGAACTGTAACATCATTTTCTCCCGTATTTCGAATGACTATAGTATATTCCGCTGTTGTACCTGGATCAGCTTCTTGAGAAGTGGGCATAGCTGTTAATGTTATTGATGCTTCGGCAGTTACGGTAGGAACTGTAGAAAGAAATACTAAAGCGATTAACACAAATGCGGTATTTTTGGCCCCTCTTGATGACTTGCCCATGTATAACGACTAAACTCATATATCAAAAACCCATTCTATGAATGTATATTTTTATCATAACTTAGAGAATTTTTCTTTATGATTCATCGCATGTTCTCTAGCTTTATCTTCAGGATAACCAGATGAAATTAATTGTTTGATATATAATTCCATCTTTTCTTTGGCTACAGTAGACATTATCACCTCATCCAAATTTGATGTAGACAATGATTCAATTGTAGTTAGATTTAGATTTGCGAGATTTTTTTGAACTGTATGTGGTTGCAAATTAGTTGAAATTGATTTTTTATTATTTTTAACAAACAAATTATTTTTTGGTATTAATACGACTATGAAAGAAATAATCGAGATTAATAATATCAAAGCAACAATTATAGTAGAACTACTATTTTTCTCTGATTCAATTAATAAATTATATTCTTCATTTGATTTTGAAATGATATTAAAACTGTTAATTGAACCTTCAAATTGATTATTATTTAGAAGTTTTAGTTCAATTTTAAATGTCCCTACATCCATCGGAGTTAATTTAATTTTAATTCTTTTACTTTCGCCGGGTTCTAGAACAACCCAATTGGAATCCTCAAAGTTTGAAAGCCAGCCATCAGGGGCAATGATCTCTAATTTGTCGCTAATCTGTTCATTTCCAAGATTTGTTACTTCGAATTCAACTTCTGAAATTTTATTGTACTCACTCAAAGGAATTGAGACTTCTTGCCAAGAAAGTTTGAATTCTAAGGGAACGGATAAATTATTTGAATAGTTCACAGCGTAATTATTTTCAAAACTGAGGATTAAATTAAATGTTTCAATTTCTCCAGCAACCGCTGATAATGGGATAACTACTTCACAATCAGCAATCTCTATCATTGAAATTTGTACAGTGCCTATGTCTCTACAAGAAGTCATCCAATTATTAGTAGTCTCAAGATTAATTTCGGGAGTAAAGTTTACTTCTCCATCATTGGAAATCACCCATCTAGCTAAAAAAGGAGTCCCAACTGGGAGTTTTTCTCCTTCATCGACTTGTATAATAGTTCCGTTAGAATTTTGAAAATCTAAAAATTCTATCGTTGGAGTTGGTAGATAAAGTACCTCTAAATTACTATCCCATTCGAACATTGAACCTTCTAATGTACTGATGATTAACTTAAAATTCCCACTTTTTGCTTGGCCATTTCCTTGGACAGGAATCACAACATCTTTAAATGAATTAGGTTCAATTTCATAAAATTTGGTATAAGTAAGTACTATCCATCCTTTTGGTAAAATGGCATCTACAGTAACTGAGGTTATTGAGTTTCCATTATTAATTAATTTTACAGATAGATTTAATCTTTCGTCTGGCATTACAGTACCTAAACTCATATTAGAAACAATATTTATCAACTCGTATGTACCAACAACCAATTCTATAGTTCGATCCCAAACTTGGTTAGGATTACTTTGAGAGATAGCCTTAACGTTCAATTCAATTTTTGTTCCAGCTGAAATCAAAGAAGTCGGGGGATTGATTACTACGGGTAAAATCTTGTTCTCGGATTTGGAGAGTAAGCCTGTATCTATTTCGTTATAATTTATGTTATTTTTGAAATAAGCATTCCAATACTCGGGAGCTTCTAAGATTAGATTATATCCCTGTACCGAGTTTCCCCCATTGATAAATGTCAAATTAAATTCTGTAGGAATTAAAGGGGATACTAATATCTGATTAGACGCTGAAATGATTGCGAACGGTAGATTCTGTACGTAAAGGCTGATTGTAATACTTTTTTCGATGTCATTATCAACATCTTTACCAATTATATTAATGTCGTAGTATCCTGGTTCTGGGGGAAATTCTGAGGATGGGATAGTTAGAATGACATCAATTTCGACAGATTCCCTACCTTCTAAATTTTGATTATTTGATGAAAGACTAACTGGCCATTCTTTTGGAATTAACGTATTTCTTTGTATGGGTTGACTTGATTCTAAGGAGGTGTTAGTACTTATAAATGCGGTATTAGTTAAATTTACTACCCAAGTTGCTGATTCACTATTCGTATCATTCCATTCGTAAATAGAATTTTTTGCATTGATATTAATTCCAGGTGTTGTAACTCTAATAATATCAAAATAAATATTGTTATTTTCGTCAGTTTCTTCTAATTTTTCATCAGCGTCAACGTGAATTTTAACCTCTCTGATTCCAGCAGAATCCGCAATCCAATCCCAAGTTAAAACGGTTTTTGCACCAGTATCTAGTGATAATTCGTAAGATTCTATTAAATTATCATCAATTGATAATTCGACATTAAAACTATTAGCAGCAGTATTACCAATGTTAATAATTTCATAACTTAGTTGAACCTCATCTCCTATATTTGGTATTTCCTTGCTTAATATAAGTGATTCAGGAGTTGGTAGAATATCAGGCCTTAAGTCATTAATACCGATACCACTCGCTGCAATAGCGAACATTTGAGATCGTGGTCCACCATGTTGGACATCTGATACGGTTATTTTCCATAACCCTGTTTGAGCGTTATCGACTAAAATAACTTCTACATTGTTCGTATCATCTGCATTACCGCCAGAAATTGAACGTCCATTTTGAAAAACATTACCGAGATAGATTGTTCCATCTGGAGCTTCGACCTCTAGATTCAAATCGTTCACTAGCTGTTTCGAGGAAAACCTCGAACCCAAGTGATCCGACCATGCTAGGACTACTTTAAACGGAGAACCAGGTGATGTGACATTTAGATTATATTCTATGCTAGTTCCGCTATTTGAAAGTCTAGATCTATCATCAACCCAGATGCCTCTTCCTCCACTTGGAGCAATGGAATTTTGCAGATTAATCCTTCCCCAACCTTCATCATTATTAGGGATATTTCTGGTCCCAATATCTTGCGCACCTAATATTAGCATCGCTTTCATTAATGCTCCTTGAGGCGAAGGTCTTTGTGCAACTTCAGTCAAATACTCTCTAACCAGTGCAGCTGCTCCAGCCGTGTTTGGTGTAGCCATAGAAGTTCCGGTATACTCCATGTAATACTGATTATCCCATGTCGAGGTTCCATCATCTTGTGCTTCTTGAGATTTGCATGAACGAACGTAACCTCCTGGAGCCAAAACATCAGGTTTGATTCTATCGTCATCAGTGGGCCCTCTTGAGGATCCACTCATTATAGTGTTAGGTGCTGAACCATACCTGCTCTGATGCATCCCCACAGTAATTGGATTTTTAGCAGTACCGGGTGAATTGACGGTCCCAGAATTGGGGCCATCATTTCCTGCTGCAAATACTACTGAAAAACCTTGGTAACCGTTATAATATCTATCGTAAGTATTAGCTTTGTCATCAACATCTTCACTTTCGCTGGTGTAAGCTCCTTGTGAAGAAGTTCCAAAAGAGCCCCAAGAATTAGAATGAATTCTAGCACCCGCAGTATATGCATTTCCTAAAAGTGAAGTTATTGAAGGGGAGTAAAAATTGCCGTTATCATCATCTTCCATTGCTTGGAAATATAATTCAGCCTGTGGGGCAACACCTGCATATCCACCTCTAGTTCCGTCTCCTAAGACTGTACAAGCAACATGAGTTCCGTGACCACTCCATTTGTCACCAGTCTTTCCTCCATCATTAACAACATCGTGTTTTGATAAGATTCTGTTTCCAAAGTCCCCATGATCATGGTCAATCCCAGTGTCTGCAACCGCAATTAATTGCCCACTTCCATTAAGACCGTTTGTTGGAAAATATGATGTAACGCTCGACCATTTCATATGACTTCTAGAGTTGTCATTATAAACTGTGAATTCAGGAGAAATTCTCAGCCATGCAATACTAGGGTTTGACAATAAATTTACTAATTTTGAATTTATAATTTTGCCGTCAAATCTTCCTTCATCCCATTTAACAATTTCATCAAAGTTCAATTGTACCAATTTAGATAAATCTGATGATAGAATATCTCCATCAACTCCAAAAATTTCTATATTTTCATGGAAACCTTCGCCATTTAGGTTTCTCCACCCATCAATCCTAATGAGTATGTCATCTAATTTTTCTTCTTGATTTTGATTAATTAATTCTAAAAGTACATCACCTAAAATCAGAGCTAAAGGAATGGAATGAATACGTTCTATATCTTCAATAGATTTTAATTTATCTAAACTAGAGTGAGGACCTTGAACCACATAGCCACTGGGCCATATATATTCTCTGATGACAACACCTTCAACACTACTAATATTTTGTCTGGCGGATGTAAGTGGTACTTCACCGTTGATGATGACTAGATTTAGATCATCTCTAGTTGTCATCAAATCATCTGGGATTTTGATACTCGGTATAAATTCATCCGCATTGAAAATTCCTATTCTGGTCCAAGCTTCGCTTGGTCTTCTCTTAATATCCACCTCTTTGTAATCTACAACGTCTAGATTGTTCAGTTGATTTGGATTGATGTTTATTATTTCGAATCTGTTATTTGATTTTTCATTTTCTGTAAGATTAGAATCTACAGGTTTAATTAATGGAGACCAGCTTGTCAAAAGCAAAATCAATAATGCAATTATTACAATCTGCGAGTCCCTGTTCACGTCACTCCGTCTCTACAGCCCTATTCAACGGTTTAGTATAGATGTGAATTAAATGATTAACCATTTTCTATCAGTTTTAATCGAAAACCATTCATAGACCCAATCTCCTACTGGATGTGTCCATGTTTTACTCCTTTGATCATTCTTACCATCCTTGTAATTAATCGTAATTTTAATTTCATAATTATCCCAAACAGTTACTCCCGGGATCGTTAATTCTAGATCATCACTTGCAATGCTCATGTGAGCACCTATTTTTTCTCTATAAAACAAGCTATTGTTCAGTTCATTACCCTCAAAATCTTCGAAAGAAATTTCTACACTTACTTCGCTAATTTCTCTACTCCCCACATTATGAACCTCGGCTAAAATTACATGACCTCCTCCAGATTGCATGTAAACGACATCAACTTTTACAGCGTCCCTTGGAATTATCCAGTAATAGGTTGCAAAAACACTTGAAATCAAAAGTAAAACTACTAGAGAAGCGGCTAACAATCGTATGGGTGAAATATTCTCTGAGAAAGATTGTAATAATTCTGCAGCTTTTTTACTTTTTTCTAATTCTTCCTGACTAGCATAAACTGTATCAGAAATTTGAATTAATTTTGTATCTTGATTATCCATTTCAACACCTAAAATATTGTATAAAGTAATGTCAAAACCCCACTAGAAATTGGTTCAGGGAAAACAAAATGAGTGGTTGTTCCTCTACCATTAGTTACAGAATTTAAAATCGATAAATCATTTCCAATTCCATTAATTCCAAAAGTCGATGCGCTTGGAATGATTCCAGTTACTTGGGCATCAATTAATACACCTTTAGCATCCCATTTAATTCCACCAAAATCAGCCTCAACATTTCCGGTAGCAATTATTTTCCCTCCAGATACATCACTTATGACTCCAAAGGGATACAAGTTAGCAATGTAGTATGCATGTACAGTCGCACTTTTTAGATTCTCTCCAAGGATTTCACTACTTTTTAGATAAACACCAGGTTGAATTGGAGTGTCTGATTGCTTTAGATAAAATCTTTTAATCCCATTTGGGTAAGACTCTATCTTCATACCCCAATTTTCTGTGTGCTTAATGCTAGTAGTACTAGGCATATCTTCTGCAAGCATTAGAATATTTGAACGTGAATTAATTGCTCTTCCACTTGCGTAGATATATAAATCCATTTCATTACCATTTGATGTATAATCAAGTGTATTAACCCCTTGAAATGAGGTTTCTTTTGTAATGTCGAATTCTTTCGATGGTCCTGTCTCTAGATGTAGTTCGCCAGGTAAATCTCTCATGAAGGCTGTCGTTGGCCACCATTGATTATCTAAATAACGAGCCATAGTTATCATTATTGCATCAACTGATGTACTAGCGGAAATTGAACCACCTGGTGCAGGTACAGCCAAGTCCATAATTAGCACATCTCCGATGGTAGCCGCAAAGTTTGCTTTGGAGGGTATATCAACAATCAGTGTGGATACCCGTTGTTTCAAAACTTTATCAAGCATATTAATTTGAACATAATCTAATTCTGATCCTAAATTAAAACTCATGTCCGTATATATTCTTGGTACAATTAACGTTGAATCAGTTGACATAAACATTCCGATTTCAACATCAATAGCTCTGGTAGTATCAAACCCATCTAAATTTATGTTGAGGTTCATCCCTTCTAAACCATCAACTTTAATTGTAAAATCACTATATTTTGGTTTCCAATCTGTCATTTTTAAGTCTAAACTCCATTGTGGGATTTCTCCTTCTACAAAATAAAAATAACTCATTTCTACAATTGGAGCAACTCTAGGAATCCAAGCTTTGATATGATATGATCGTTCATCGCGAAGTGATATTCCAGACTCCTTCAATCTCTCGATATCTAGTACTTTTAATTCTTCAGAATTAATCCATCCGTCCCTCATAATTCCAGAGAAAATATCAGGTTCAATCATTCTATTTTCCATTAACTGTAAGAATCTTACATGTTCATCACTGTTGATTTTTTCATCTTTAAGTATATCAATTAAATCATTACCACTTTCTTCTGTAAAGTTTAATTTAGTTAAATTTAGGTCTAAAACTGTTCTTTCTTCAAAAATGGCAGATATCCCATGAACCCAATCAGGTTCATCTTTTACATTGTCTCCTTTCTCAAGTTCTACCAAAACATCAAATTCTTCATCAGATTGTAAATTTAATACCAAACTAGCATTAATGTCACCTGGTTTAGGGCCCAAGAAATCTCTGGTTAAATTGCCCACTAAATCATTAACTCCAGTTCCAAAACCTATCAAACCCCCAAGAAAATTAGATATCCCATTTATTCCAGATTCATCTCCAAAATTAGGTAGTATTAATGAGTCACTTGAATCGTCAGTAGGTACATCAATCTCTAAATTACCTGGTAGAGGAGATATTTGTATTGTTGCATTTAATCCAAGATGATCATTGTTATATGTTGTCTCATCTATTAGTTTAGCATTAAATGTTGTACCTTCAGGCCGAATTAATTTTATTCTAGCTAAACCATCAACTCCACTAGCACCTGGATTTTCTGGAGAGCGCCAAGACGCAGTTAAAAGATTACTAATTCTTACTGATAAACTTGATTCACCAATATCTCCATTTTGCCAGTGATAAGCATGATCGCCGTCTAAAACAAAATCGTTACTTGCATTTGAGATCTGTATTGCAATCGAACCTAATGGTTCAGCAGAATTGTAACCAACTTCATCACCTAGCAAAATTTCAAATTCTTTCGGTAACCCTTCTAATTTTAAAGCATTTTTTTGTTTACCAGATTCTGCGTGATACACTAAACTAGAAATACCAGTATTTGCTGAATAACTCATTTTCTCTGAATTTTGCATTATTGTCAAATTTCTGGGTCTCTCAGATAATAATGCTGATTGAAACGCTGAGCTATTTACAGAATTCTTCTCATGTTCTAAATATGCAAATCTAAATTTTTCGCCTTCAGTCATATCAATTTCAATTTTTCTCTCGTCACTAATCGCATCAAAAGTATAGTGTAAATTTGAGATACCAGAAAATTTTGCGCTAAGACCTACTCTTGTTAGAGGTGTGATATTTCCTAATCTTCCAGACACAAAATCTAGATCAGTATCTTTGGTAATCATGAAATGATCTTCGGAGAGTGTTGGATGAGAGCTGCTCCCGAATAAAATTTTAATTTCACCTAAATATCTCTGAAATCTGGATTCACGAACTGAATTCATCATTTCAATATTTATTTCTCCTCCTTTAGAGCTTGAGGTTTCTGTTAACGCATCTGGTAAAGAATTCAATATCGAACCTATATTTATTATTACATCTACTATTGTGATTATCGCTCCATCTAAGAGTTGACTGAATGCAGAAAGGCTAGGGTCATCAGGAACATTGATATTCTCACTTCCTCCTCCTAATTCGAAAGATCCATGTAGAATTATCACTTCAGGAATATCAGTTAGTACAAAGTCAATTTTTCTGTGGTCTGATTCATTTCCGTATCTTTGAAACCAAGAACGATAGTCAAGCTGTTCGATTTTTGTTTTCGAAGCGATTAACACTAGTGTATCTGGTCTAGTTGAGCTATGAGGATTAATGGGTAAGGTGGGATCATTGTTGTTCTGCGAGTTATCTCTGGAGAAATTTTTGATTCCTAGTATAAACGATAACCTAGATGGCCTTTGCCCAGGTAGTTCAATTTCGTTATCATATCCTAACATCCTGTAAATTCTATCAATTTCATCAGGCTCAAAACTTTGGGATGGTAATTTTCTTATCCATCCAATTGCCTCGGTAATATTTCCATATTCTTCACCATCTTGCATATTAGATCTGTCTTCAAAATAGTGAATTCTGAGATCAGTCTCTCTCTCAGACCAAAACTCTATGGTATCTAGTCCGTTTTCACCAAGATTATCATTTCTGATAATTAAGTCAACTTCTTCAGGCAGACAGTAACGAATGGGGATATTACTGCATGGAATAGATGAATTTCCAGAGGGATGAAAGGACGCTTCAATATATGCCATCTCTAAAATTTCTTCTGGTTCTTCACCACTCGGATAATGTACATAGCCAAGCCCAACTGAAATACCGCAATCTTGCTCTTCACTAGGTAAAAGTCTTTGTTCAGGGGTATACTCTGCCCTACATGTTTTTTGTCCATTGTTCACAATATTTAGTGAGTATGGAGAAGCGAGCATAGCTAAACTCAGTTCAGAAGTCCCCTCAAACACCCCAAGTAGCGATAGCAAACCACCCGCTGCTGCATCCACGGCTGAGAGAGTGGTATCTGTAATGTTTAATGTCACTCTTTCAAGACCAACATTTAGCTCGAAATTATTTGGAGCTTGAGTGAATTTTGAGTCAATAGTCCAAACGTAACTTTCACCTATCTCAGAGCCAACAGATTGATCATATGTAAAGCCCTTCAATAATGAAATTTCCAAATGTTCTAGAACATCAAGGCCTACAGAATTGCCTAAAGCTGTTACAGAATATGTAATAGTCGGTTTTATCCATAATTGTGCTGGAACTCCTGTAGAAATATCAAAAATATTTCCATCATAAGGCCAAGGATTACCAAAATTATCAATAATATCCCACGTTTCACCTTTTCCTAATTCTAAATCAGTATTGTCAGGAATGAAAGAAATCGTAAGTGTAACTTCAATGTCAGCATCGCAACTAAAATCACAAACTCCATCAAGATTAAAATCCACTCCGTCAATATCGATCTGATTATTGAATGGATTGGGGGGGAATGCAATTAATTCTCCGTAAAATGATGCATT
>CETP01211000.1_pt1 | contig 31310 bp, 17 predicted proteins | sample 531311 | NCBI WGS metagenome assembly CETP01 (sample SAMEA2622657, study PRJEB7988) | marine metagenome | biome: marine biome (ENVO:00000447); feature: surface water layer (ENVO:00002042); material: "saline water (ENVO:00002010), including plankton (ENVO:xxxxxxxx)" | depth 5 m | reverse complement strand
TCTCTATATCGAATATCCATGACTGCATGACCCAATCTTAAACCTAAGGTTTCATCCCATAATGTAGCAAAAATTTGTCCTCCATTACATCCTTGTGTCGTAACATCAAGATGTAATGTAGGTAATCCTGAAAGATGAATTTCTTCTTCAAATTGAGGGCTGATTATTTTAATTCCACTATCGGCTCTAACTAAAGATGAACTTGGAAATGACCAATCAGTTAACTCATGAGTTTCCCAACTCATGTCCTCTGGTGGCCAAGTTTCTTCGAGATGCCAACGACCATCGTGAGTTTGCATTTGTACGTACGATTCTGTTTCATCTCCAATTCCTTTTAACCAATATTCAAACCAATTAAATAGTTCTATTGCCCAATCCATACGACTCATATTTTCGTATGCCTCTTTTCCATATCCCGTGCCTAATTGAGAATGTACTTCTCCCTGATCAGGATAATTATGTCCCCACTGTCCCATAATACCTCTCACTGTTAGACCTTTATCTCTCAACATCTGATATGTAGGAAATGCATGATAAGGATCTACGTTCCAATCCTGCATTCCCCACACGATATATACGCTACCATTGTAATTATCAATGACATCTCCCAAGTGATATCTCTCTTCCCAGTAATCGGATATGTCATCACCTCCAAATTCTGCGGCTAAGGAAGTCGTAACTGGCATCGCAGGACCCCATAAATCATCTTGGCAAATTCGTAAATCGTCTGTAGTGGGATCTGCAGTAGCCAACTCATAAGCTAAATCATAGCCCATAGCTCTAGCTTCTGCTGATCCGTTGCGATAAAACATTTGCTGAACTCCTATCGAACCGCTAATTGGTACTATTGTCTTAAGATGTTCTGAAGGATTCTGAGCTGCTTCCCAGTTGGTTGTTCCAGCGTAAGATTTACCCATTAAACCTACATTGCCATTACTCCAATTCTGAGTTCCTAACCACTCTACAGCCGCTTGTATTCCAATTTGTTCGCCAAGACCCTTTACATCTTGACAATGAGTAGATTGTCCACTACCGAATGTGGAAATCTGGGCTAATGCATATCCATGGGAAATGAACTCCTCAAAAATCCATTGTCCAACACCTAAATCGGGAATAGTATTTGGATTGGAATCATCAACTTCTGTTCCAAAATCATAATATGGGTGTATAGTAGCAATAACTGGAACTTTTTCTTCTGTAACATTGGGTAACCATAAAGCTACATGCATTAAGGCATCTTCTGGATATCCTGCATCTTGCTCACTTGCAGGCAAATCTACTTCAATAAAGTGTTCAGTCATTGGGAGAATTTCATATGGACCTGACTCAGGAAGTTGAGAGCGCCAGGAAGTCAAGTTAAGGTCCATATTATATCTCTCCTTGAGAGGTACTTCTCTCCACTGATAGTTGTCATTTGAATCTGAATCATCAATGATAAATTTTGGCTCTAAAACAAAACTCAATATGATAAAAATAGTAATCATTATACTCGTAGCCAAAATCACGTAATTTCCTTCTTTAACATCATTATGTTGGTTAAAACCGACCTCTAATTCATCAACTAAATTTGGTTTTGGCGCTTCGACCATGAACCCCGGACCACTACATCTTTCATTCAATTTACGGCTAAGTTTACAATTGAATACATTGAGGCATACCTAAATGTGTAAAAACAAAGCGGTTTTTCTAATGTTGATTTTTACAACTTTTTCTCTCTCAGGATGTTTAGAAAGTGATAACTTAGACAGTGTAATTACCCATCAATTTTTAGAAACAAAAAATTGTGGTTCTAGAGGAATTGTAAACATCTCAAATCTAAGTTTATACGAATGTCAGATTATCCCACTTTTTGATTTTTACGACGATTCGGGATTCCAAAATAAATTCGTTTGTTCGATGAACGAAACAATCGCAAAAACAGAAGTCTGTAGTCTGAAAATTAATGAATACTCTGTCGAAGAAGTATGGATTGCATATTTTTCAACGCCATGGTGCACGCATTGTGAAACTACATTAAATGCATACGACGAAGCCATTCCAGAAAATAGAATGCTAATTTTTAACAAGGATTCAAATCCAAAATATAGCAATATGACTGAATGGAAACAAAATACATCTGAGCGTATCGGAAGAGAAATAAATCGACCGTTTATTCAAGCACCGAATCTTGCTACTGAGCTAGGCGTTACTGGAATTCCGATGGCATTCTTTATTGATATTCATGGTGTAGTTATCGATTACTCATTAGGTAAAAGATCAAATGTTAGTGAAATTAAACATTCTTACGAAGCTGCACTAATACTAGAAAATAATTATTCAGAATCAATTAATAACTAAAATATCTAAGACAATATGGTTTACTCTAGGTGCATATGACTTGACCTTCTCGATATGAATTAGCTTGAATTGATAATTACAACTCAAATCTCTGGAAATTTTCTCTAATTTAAAAATTACTTCTTCTGCCCATAGATCTTCTTTCTTGGCCTCTGCATTTCCATGTAAATGCAACATACCACCATTAGGAGTCAAGGACTTAATAGCCAAATGCCACCCTTTTTCAGAAGATGGTAACAGACCTAATATGACTCTGTTAACTTTTCCAAAAATATTTGCTTTGGGTACTGTTAGGTTATTATCTCCTTCATGTAAAGTACATTTTTCATGTACATTGTTATGCTTTAAATTCTTTTTAAATTCAATTATTGAATCAGGATTTATTTCGCAAGCATGTAACGACTTCGGATTTGAATAAACAAGTATCGGTATAGAATAATAGCCTATTCCAGAGTATAAATCTAGAATTATTTCACCATTACAATTGAATTTTGAGACTCTAATTCTTTCTGAAACGTTTCCAGAAGAAAACATTACTTTTGTGGTGTCAAATTCAAAAAATACGCCATTTTCCTTATGTAATACTATTCCATCTTCCCCAAATAATAATCTAACTTGACTTTTTCTCAGTCGCCCTTTACTAATTTTCATTTGCTTTCCTACTTTTGATACGTTCAGAACCCCACATATTATTTTCCAAATTCTGTTCTCAAATTTCAGATTAATTTCATCCCAAATTATTGAATAAAATGATAGTTCAGGAACTAAAACCATATCGCCAAGTTTCTCCCATCGTGATGGAATCTCTTTTAATAATTTAGAACGAGTATCACAATCTAAACCAATATCATTTAGTTCTTTTTCAATGAGTATTTTCATTTTTGAATACGGGTTAAGATTATTTTCCTTTGCCATTTTTTCACCTATATTACAACGGGATATTATGGGCCAATACGGCAAACGCTGTTAAATGAGCGGAGATAAGGGGTGCTACATGGGAACACGTCGAATAGCAATGTGTGTTTTGTTAATTATGATTTCTGGATTTATTCTTCCTGCAGTAAATGCTGGGGATTCTTCCGATAATTCTATCTCGAATAATTCATGTCTAATTACTGTTGAAGACCCTTCGTTTGGTACAATTCCAATTAATTCTGACAATGCTAATTGTGATGATTGGGATCCTAGAGATGATGAAACCCCGAATCATCAAGACTGGGTAATAGGAAATTATAACATTAAATTTCAAAATTCCCAAACAATTGAATTGATTATGGAATGGAGAATCCATGAATTTACTCGTTCAACTTTTGATGGTATTGAATTTGATATAGACGGTCAAGGTGATGGGGACGTTGGAGAAACTATGGGGATTCCAGTTGATTATGTAAGGAACTATTTTGATATTGACGCAAATGGACCGTTAGCTGGAGATGAAACAGTAGCAGATATGGTTCTAGACAGTGCCAGACAAAATGTTGAAACTTTAGCCTCTAACTTCGGCAACTCCAACGGAGCCACAACAAATTATGTTGTGACTGTCGATGATTGGACTAGTAATTCAGGTGGCATCTTATCATGTACACAATATTCAAATCAAGATGCAGTAAATGAGGGAGCTGGTTTCGAGAATGCTTACTATCCTCCATTATGTATAAGGTCTAATGTAACTATTGATCTAAATCAAGACAAATTAAATTTCATTGGTGGAGAAAATACTAATCAAGAAAATACACTAAGAGGATTACTTAAGATGGGGACTTCTATTAAGATGCCTTTTTCAATTTTTTCTCAAGGTGGACATAATTCTCAATTTACCATACATCCACCAAGTTATGGAGATATCATAGAAGTTGGTTCGTATGGATGTGTAGATGAAAATGATTTGGCGTGCAACGGTGAAAGAGAAATACATGTGAATGTAGATTCAAGTACTTATCATAAAGGTGTTTGGGAAATAAATAATACTGGTGCTTCCGATGGGGACTCAGAATTAACCAGAGATATCTGGTATAAACTCGTTTCAGACGACCCTGTAGAGATAGATATTGAAAAAGATAAATCACTAAGTATAGATGTCACTTTGAACTTATTAGATGAAAGTAAAGCTGAAATGCAAATTGATCTATACGTACATTACATCAGTAATCAAACAATGAATGATTGGGATTTCCAATTTATGGGTGATGCTGACTTTGCAGAAACACCATGGATAACTAGTGAAGGTATTAGATTAGTCCAACACAATGAAATTGCGGATTTATCCAATCTAGCATCGCAATTCCCTATTGAGGGTATCACTGATGCATTTGAAGGTATAATTGGCACTGCAATTGATACAGGGCCTCTTGAATGGAGGACAAATGCCGATAATACAGCTGGTATTAATTTAATTCATGATTCAAGCACTTGTGCAAATGTTGGTACTTCTCCTCATAACCACTACTGTTTACAAGGAAATTATGCTATGGATGATACATTTCCCGTATTAATGACAAGTAAAACTCAAAGTACATTTGAATTTAGATTATTGGATTTAATTACAAAACAAATGGACACAGAAGCACTGCCTGTAAACTTAAGTGAATTAAGTAATGATGATTTGGAAACAGTTCTAAATTCAGGTCTAGAATTAGGAGTTGATTTAGGTGAAGATTACATTCAGCAGATGATTCCAGAAAATCTGCCACCTACAGAAGTTTCATTCAATATCGTTCTGCCGTCATGGCTTGATACAGAAGATGGATCGGGAGTAATTAGTTTAGAATCAAGATTAGATGGAACTGGTAATACAGCGATAAATCTCCAGGGAAATAATCCTTGGACATGGGATCATGCAATTAATGATTACTATACAGATGAACAAATTTGTAAAGCAACACAAAAAACATGTATGAAAGCTGGAATTTATTTAAATTTTGAAGAATTAGACATCGATGAATGGTCTAAAGCAATTACACTAACGTTAGGAGGGCATGTATATATTGACATATACAGAATTGGTGTAGATGGAAGTATTATTCCACAAGATGAAAATGGCAATAGTATTACTATAGATGCAATTCCATCAGATTTACTTAGACAAGTAGTATTTTTTGATACTCAAGAACCCATATTTAGTGAAGAAATAGATTTATTTGGAAACTCAATTCAATTCGAATTGACCAATGACGGGATTCATAAATTTGCTAAGGATTTAAGTGAAGGACTCTCCTCTGAGATTAGATCAAACTCTATTGAAGACGATAATGTAAAAATAGATTTGTCTGCGATTAATATTAAAGCTGAGGTAAAGGAATTATTTGCTCCTCAACCAGGAGATGTTAATGATTATACACCTTTAAGACTAATGTTAACTCTAGATTCCACTACCGTACAGGCTTCTTATTCTGAGAGTGGGATATCCGTTATCACAAGTGAACCTACTGCCATATTTACTAGTCCAATTTTTCAGATAGCTCATGCATTTAGTAGCACTTTTGCTAATACGATGGCTCCAGGAGTAACCACTAACGGGGATGGTATTCTGATAAATAATAATGGAAATGCATTCACAACTAATATTGAGGGCCCTGATATGGAATTAGGTCCTCTAGGAAGTATTCCACAAGTTGTAATTGATATCACACTTCCTCCAGGGTTAGAACTTGGTGACTTTAGTTCATCAACTAACAAAGGAAACGCTTCAAAAACTGATGGAAGGCAACATATTTCATATTCTGTCCCATCCAAAGGATCTGTAGATACTCTTAGTTTTTCCATCGTTATTGGATGGAATTGGATTCTTAAACAAGTAGGGGTATACCTTGCGGGAATTGTATTGGCAATGGCTTTATTATTTGTTTGGAGGAGGCATAGAGTAAGTAAAAAATCAAAACGCTTAGAAAATGAATTCGAATTTGCTGCTAGGAAAGCATTGAACAGAAATTCCCATGGAATGACTGCTGCAGGATCTATGGCCGTTAGTGGAATGGATGCATATGGAAATCAACAACAAAGTAATATGGATGATGATTTAGCTCAATTCATGTATTAGTTTTTCTTAGAATTACTATAATAAATTCTACCTGCCAAAGATTTACCAATTCCTGGGACTTTACAAAGATCTTCAATCGAGGCATGCAGTAATCCCTGCCTACCTCCAAAATATCTAACCAATGTCTGAATTTTTTTAGCACCCAATCCCTCAATTGATTCTAAAGGATCTGTTAATATTTTTTTACTTCTAATTTTTCTATGATACTGATTAACAAATCTATGGGCTTCATCTCTAGCGAAAATTAACAATCTACCTCTTTTATCTAAAATTATTGGTTTCTTGTCTAATCTAAATAATATCTCTTCTTTTTTGGCCAATGCTGCAATCATTATTTTTTCATTTAATCCTTTTTGAGACAATAGATTATTTACAAAATTAAGATGTGTCTCTCCTCCATCAATCAATAATAAGTCTGGCCAATCTTTTTGGTGTTTTGTCCACCTATTAATTACCTCTAACATCATTTGAATGTCATCTAATTGATCTCCTTTGACTTTGTACTTTCTATATTCTGATTTTAGCGGACGTCCTGATCTTAGAGAAATACTAGCCCCAACTCTATGATTTCCCTGCAGTTGTGCCATGTCAAAACAAACTATATGATCTAATGAATCCATTTTTAGATATTCTGAACACTCAATTACTGATTTTTTTTCCAATGATCCTGATGAATTCTTTCTTTCTTTTTCTACTTGAAATTCAGCATTTTTGTCGGCCAATGATTTTAATTCACTTAATTTCCCTCTTTTAGGTACTCTTAATTCCACCTTAGACCCTCTAATTTCATTTAACCAACTAGATAAGAAAATAGAAATGTTACAAGGAAGTAAAATTAATGATGGTGGTCTATTTAAGACATAGAATTCTGAAATAAAACGAGAAATTGAATCTTCAATATCTCCTCGATGTATTAAAGGCCAGGTTTGTTGACCTTGAACAGAACCATCTTTAGCATGAATAATAGTAACTACACCAAGGTCACCTCTGCTAGCGAACCCAAGGGCGTCACAATCTCTGTAAAACCTGCTAGTTATGATTCTTTGAGATATTGTTGTTTGGATTGCCCGAATAATATCTCTTTGTTTAGCTGCGTTTTCAAATTCCATTTTTTGCGAAAAAACATCCATTTCTCTGGTTAATTCTTCAATTAAATCTCCCGCTTTTCCATCAAGAATGTTTGTCACAATTTTTACTATTTCTGGATAGCCATTCGGATCGAGACACGGCCCCCTACATAACCCAATTTGCATTGACAAACATCCATCTTCTCCTCCACAATCTTTATCTCTAATTCCAAATTGTTTTCTTAATAATTTTAAAACTTTCTTGGCGGCGCCTGCGTTTGGAAATGGCCCCCAAACACGACTATTTTTGGGAGGGTTTCTCGTATACATTATTCTGGGATATTTCTCGTCTGTTAAAATTAATAATGGATAACTACTGTCATCTTTAAGCCTAGAATTGAATCTGGGTTTAAATTTCCTAATTAGCTCTCTTTCTAAAATCAATGCTTCATTAGGATTTGAAGTAATAATATAGTCAACGGTATTTGCTTTTTCAATTAATTTTGGTATCATTAATCGATCTGGGTTAGAGGAAAAATATGACCTTACTCTATCGTGAATATTTGTAGCTTTACCAACATAAAGAACTTTTTTAGTTTTATTCTTGAATAAATAAATTCCTGGTTCTCTTGGAAGTAGTAGGTTTTCCAAATTGATTGCCATTAATACAGCTGTAGTCATTGGGGTTCATGAAGTAATTTATCAAAAGTTCTTGAATCAAATATCTTTACGACATGTATGGCCAAACCTACTAATCAACGAATTTTGGAATGGCTTCATCAGTTTGATGATTCCCTTCAAAATGCCTGGGATGTCCCTAGAGAGTGTTCAATTCCAGGAATTGCTGATGCTATCGGAGTAGTTAGATCGGCGCTACATAATCCGATTAAAGATTTACAAAAAAGTAATTTATTGTTGTCAAAACAAGCTCATGTTATCAATGGTGGATCTAGAAAACGAACTGTTCACTTCATAACTAAAAAAGGGAGAGAATATTGTAAAAATATCAATAAAATTTCTAATTCCTCTGAAATATTTGGTAATCCTCCGAACCTAATTAAATTAATCGGAAGGGATAAGGAACTGAAAATTATTATAGAGAAATTGAATAAAAACAATTTAATTTTAATTTCAGGGATAGCGGGTATTGGAAAAACTGCAATTGTAAGAACATTGATCGAAAATGAATCTGAAAAAGGGGTGAGTGCGAAATGGTATTCTGCAAATTCCTTATCTAGTCCTAAAACCATGGTTGAAACATGGTTAGGAATCAAAAAATTATCCTCAAATATTGAAGATTTATTTTCAGTTATCAAACTAGAAAATAATAACCAAATTCTTGTGATTGATAATTATGATACAATAACACCCCGTTTCAGAAATGAAGTATTAGAGTTACTAGAAAAATTGGCATCTCCAAAAATAAAAATAGTAATAATAAGCAGACCTCCGTATCCTAAAAATTTTAGGAGTTATCTAGATATCGGTGGTTTGGATAACAAATCCTCTGAAGAATTGTTAGAGGGGTTTAGTAGACCTGAAATTAAATCCATGATTGAATATTTTGACGGTCACCCTCTGGGTTTAACCATGACAAAAAAGGATATTCCATTTGAAAAAATCAAAAAAGACATTGAAAACTACTTTGATAAAGAGGTTTTACAGACTCTTGATGAAAATATTCTATCTACTGTTCATGAATTAGCAATTCAGCCAGAACCAATAGGAGTCGAGTTTTTATCTCATAAAGATCATTTAGCTGATTTAGACAATTTGTCATTAATTACATATCATGAAGATAAAATTCAATTACAGAATCTGATTAAAAATATTGTAATATCAAAATTAAAAATTAATGATAAAGAGAAATTACACAATAAATTTACAATCTATTTATCGAAATTTAAATCCGATGATTCGAGATTTCTAAGGTTATTCCACGAAGTTAAGTCTGGAATTAAATGTAATCAAGATTGGATAAATACTAATGCAGTGGATATATGCATGGAATTCCCTTCAAAATCTAGCGCGTTATTTCATGAGAAAATTAACGAGAATAACACAAGCGGAGACTTCTTTTGGTTCGCATCAATTTCTGAATGCGAGCTGGGTAACGGAGCCAATGCAAGAAATCTATTCAGCCAAGCAAGAAATCTTGGAATATCTGAAGATAAAGTTCTGATGTCTTCAAAACTTGATTGTAGAATCCTAAGATTAAATGGAAACATAGAAAAATCTGAAAAAACCTTAATCAATATGCCTTTCAGTTGTGAATTAGACAGAATTAAATTCTTAATTGGAGAAGTTAGCAGAAAAATTGACGATAGAATTCCAAATCAAAAACCCAAAATTAATTCCATCAAATTATTAGAAGAATTAAACTTAAATTCTCTAACCATTGATGAAAAGAGAAGTTGCTTAATTGCAATTGCTGTAATTAAGCATACATTTTATCTCTATAATAATGAACTTAATGATGCCTACGAAATCAGAAGAGAAATGTCGAGATTAACCTCAAAGGATTCTGATATACTAAAAGAAATGGAATTGAAAAATGCAATCATCAATGGTAAAAATGTAGATATTACTACAGAAAGTAATCTTAGGAATATAGGTCTAATATGTTGGATGTTAGAATTTGGAACCACAAATAAATTAGAATTATTATCAAAATTTAAATTAATTATCGAAAATAATCCTGAGTTGAGTGAGCGTCAAGCGGGAAGAAGAGCTCTTGCACTTTTCTGGACTTGGACTGGAATTTTAAATGAATCAAAGAGAGCATTAGCGTGGGCACAAGCAATCGGTAGATGGGCATCTTCTGAATGCTATAATGCTTCAAAAAGCCTTCAAAAAAAACTACAGGCTTGGCTAAAGGAGACTGGACGAGCGTAAATTTACTAGTTCATTGAGCATTTTACCCCAAAGTCTTGAAAGGATTAAAAATCTCGACCATACGTGCACAAGAGTAAATGCGTATTTTTAGTTGTATTTTTTATAATTTCAATGATGTATCAGCCATTTACATATGAATTAACAGAACTAAAACCTAAAAAAAATATTAAATCTATCACTAAAAACACCATAAATTGGAATGGAGTAGTTAATCTTAATACAGACTACGTTCTACAACCAAATGAAATCTTAATTATTGAAACCTGTACTCAAGTAAATTTAGATCAAGGAGTAAGATTAATTATTCAAGGTCGCTTAATTATTGAAGGTACAAATTCATGTCCAGTTGTGATGAATAACCAAGGTACAGGCGATCATAGAGGTATTTCATTTGAATCACAATCAAAGAATAAAGCACATAAAATCGATAATCTTACAATTAAGAACAGTGATTTTGGTGTAACAATATTTTCCAGTGATCCGACATTTAATAATCTAATTATCGAAAATGCTGATAAGGTCGGAATAGATATTTACGACGCCGCAAATCCATACTTTTTCAATGTACACATTGAACAGGGTGGGATAGATGAACATGGTGGAAACAACAATAACTGGAGATATGGAATTGCAATTTCAGTTGGAAACATGTCTACACCTATTTTTGATGGAGTATACATTAATGGAACATTAACTAGAGGATTTAATTTCTGGGGGAATTCTGGAGGTCTCTATTCAAATATTGATATAAATAACGTAACAGGTTCAACTTTAGCCGCCGCTACATGTTTATGGATAATGGATTCAATACCTTTTTTCCAAGATGTAGAACTCAACAGATGTGATAATGGGGTTTGGGTTAGACAATTTGATGATAACATCCGAACAAATGCAGTGATTAAAGATACAATAATCAAAAATAGCAGGTTTTATGGAGTCATTATAGATAAAAATGACCACACAAATTATACAAATTATGTTATGGCTACATTTGAAAATTTAGAAGTCTCGGGCACAGGAGGTATTAATTCCAACGGATATGAATTTCAAGAGGGTGTTGCAGCGATTGAGGTGAACACTAGCGGAGCTATTTTCGAAAATATCAATATTCATGACAACCCTGTTCCAGGGATAATTGGATATTTGGTTGATGATTCGCTGTTTATGAAAGATGTTCAGGTGAAAAATTGTGGTAAAGACAATACTTATGGACATGATTCTGGAATCTATATCTTTGCTGCTTTTGATAACGGGCCTCCCGAATTACAAAATATTCATGTCTCAAATTCAACTGGATCAGGGATTCATATTGAAAGGGGGGCCACTAATGGGAAAAACTGGAATTTACATAATAATTCTAAATTCGGTTTATTTATTGATCACGCAACAGTTAGGACTAATTGGGTTAATGTTTCAGATAATCATAAGTCTGGAGCATATATCTTTGATTCAAGTAATGTAATTTTACAGAATCTCACCTCGAATTCAAATGGATATCAATCTGCAGATAACATAGAAGGATCAGGAATAGTATTTCATCTATCTAACAATGTTGAATCGAACAATAGAAATGTGACATGTATTAATTGCACGTCTACAAATGATGCATTTGGAGGAATTTATATCGAAGATAGTATAGATTTATATCTTAAAAATATCTTAATTTACGAACCAAAAAATGATGGTTACGGAATTTATGCAAATAATGAGGGTTTAACCCAAATCGGCCATATTAATCTCGACAACGTATCGATTAAGATGAATCGTACTGGCCCAATTGCAGAAATAAATGGTGCTGCAAAAATAAACAATCTTAACATTCATGGGAATCAAAATAATGGATTTGGATTATTCTGGAATGGGAGTAATGCTAGAACTGATTCATACCTCAGCAATAGCTCAATAAAAAGTGAAAAATGTATGAATCTTGTTAATTTGAACAAAGGAGGGGAGTCAGTAATTTGTGATGGTGAAATTAGTATTTCAAATTCAAATATTAACATTTCACAACTGGAAGCCATTAATAGTCAAAATGTTGTAATAAAAATTAAAGATCAGAATAGCATCCTACATTTACACAAACCAAAAAATATTGACTTAAATTTCTCAGTTATTGAAACGGGATCAATTATTGAAGAGGCTTATGATATTGAAATTTGGGTAAAAAATCAATTTCAAAATAGATTACCTTTCGCTGAATTAAATATTAATTTTTCTTATTTTAATGACGATATGTCGATGAATACTGATTATTTTGGATACGCAAAAATGCAGAACTATATTGTTAGAGAATGGAGTTCAGTATCTGAAATTACTGTTTCTAGTCAAAGCGAGGAGTTAGATATTTCATGTTCATACGATAATGTTGTCAATAATACGGGAATAGAAAAATTTGAAAATGATATTGTGTTGTATTGTAACTTAAATCTATCTAATCAAGCGCCGATAATAATATGGTCAAATCCAGATGAAAATCAAATTTTCCCTAGTAAAGGTGTTGTAGAATTTAATTCAACAGAATCTTGGGATTTAGAAAATGATGAATTAAATTTTGTATGGACTAGTGATTTAGACGGCGAGCTTTTGGATAAACCTGAGTGTAATCATCCTGAAATTAATTTAAATAAATCACTTTTCTTAGCCAATAGCGGAAACTCAATCAATTGCCTCTCTGATGGAACGCACAAAATAACGCTTAAGGTTTGTGACGACAAATATTCATGCTCATTTGAAAATAAAACTATTACCTTGACAAATCTGCCTATTGTTGTAAATTTAGAAACTTATCCTACGGCTGATGGTGATGGAGTACTTAGAATTCCTCGGTCTACTATCGTTGAATTCAATGTAAATGGTACATTTGATCCTGAGGGTGAAACAATGGAAATATTTCTAACAAACTCTTACAACCAACAAACAATTCCACCAAATAGTGAGAAAAGATGGTTTTTATCATTTATTGATTCTCCAAATGATGAGATTGATGTTACAATCACATTTAATGATGGGGTCGCAGGAAATTTAATTTCGAAAAATATAAAAATAATATTATTTAACGAAAGGCCAATAGCTAATTTTGAAGTTGAAAGGGTTAATGAGTTTTCATCCTCAAAAATAATCTTGAATGGAAGCTCATCATATGATCCAGAAAATGATGAAATATTCGTTCAATGGGTCTCTAATTTAGACGGTATACTCAAGAATGGTAGTGATTCTGAAGCTTTAATATGGGATGGATGGTTAAGTTCTGGATTACATGAAATAACATTGTCTGTAGCTGATTCAAATCCTAATTGGGAGTCGAGCACGAAAACAATAATGGTTAATGTAGAGAATTCACCGCCAATTGCATCTATTAGCTCAATATTAAATAACGTGGCCGAGAATTATCGAAGTTCTGATTTAATTACATTTATCACTAATGGAAGTGGTGATTGGGATTCTAGTTGTGAAAATTTAAGAAATCAGTGGAAAATTGATAATTACTTGTATTGCAATTCTAATCTGTCAACGATTAAAAGTGATTTGCTAACTGTAACATGGAGTAGTGATTTAGATGGATTAATTCTGTTAGAAAATAATGAAAATTCTCTTGGTTGGACAGGAAGATTATCTGCTGGTAATCATACTGTAACACTTGAAATTAATGACGGGTATCATAGCTCGGTATTTTCCTCAATTTCTATCGAAGTACTCCCCTCTTCACCAGTCCTGATGTTAGATAGCCCCAATTTAGAAAATGATTTTAGATCAAATCAAAGTATTTTATTTGATTTAAGGAATAGTATTGATTACGATGGAGATTCATTCACTTGGACATTAGCAGAGAACTCTACTATTTTGGTTTCAAATTCTGGTATAAAATTATCACAAATAAATTCAAATGAAATATTCTCTATCAAATTACCAAGAGGAATACATAATTTATCACTTATCCTTACGGATTCAAATGATATGCAATCAGTATATTATCTAATCCTAAACGTTTTATCTTCTAATCCTGTACCTTCGATTACTTCACCAACAGCACATTTTGAATGGAGCTCTAATACATTTACATTTGAAGCAGGACAAAAAATCAATTTATCTGCAGAAGAATCTTTCGATCCCGACAATGATATCTTAAATTTCAGGTGGGAAATTAAATCAGAGTTAAACTCGTGGGAAATAGTTTTAGATGGAATTGATAGTACTAATCTCGAATATAATTTAAATCCCGGTAAATATAAACTTAAACTAATAATATTTGATGAACTAGGAGGATCCGCTGAAAAAATTGTCAATATTTTTGTAGAATCAAGCAGACCTGTTTTAGAAGATTTTAATGTTCACCCTCAAATAGTTACAGTGGGTGAAAAATCAGAATTAAAAATAACAATTAAATTAATTGATAGTGATAATACAACACAAAATTTAACGGCAACAATAATATTAGGTTCTCAAAACTGGTTCATAAAACTAAATGATAACGGAACCAATGGAGACTTGATAGCTAATGACGGAATTTGGAGTACAGTGTTGACGTTGACTCCAAATACAGAAGGTTTCGCTTCAATCAGAGTTACAGCTATAGACGTAGATTTAACATCTGATGAAAAAGTTATTGACATTAAAGTTAATCAAGCAGAAAGAACAATTATTCAAATGTTAGGTGGAGGAGAGAATGTCCTTATTGGGGGTTTTATCAGTGCATTATTTATCTCATTCTTTTTAGCGATTTTTATCAGAAAAAGATCGTTAAGATTGATTGAAATTGAAGATTATGTTGAGACTTGGGATTCATTGACAATTAAAGATGAAAAATCTCCGAATGATTTTATTTTAGAAGATGAATTAGATATTTGATTATTCCTCTTCATTATTTTTAGAGTAAATTTTCTTATCTATTCTATCCACGAAATAAACTAAGGTAATAATTATTGGAATATAGCACCAATAACTTAGAGCGTCTGAGAATTCTAATTGTAGATAAGCATCGAATCCAATCAATGAATCATAATTTTCTTCTCCTTCTGCTGGTTTATTTTGAGACACATTATCCTGTTCATCCGATGGAACTAGACCCAAATCAAATCCTAAAGTTTCAATGGTAAATATTATACCTTCCGTATCAATATCAAAACTAGTATCAACGTTCAGATGTGCAAACTCTGATTCTTCTGTTTCATCGGAGAAACCTCCAGTTGGCCCTTCAAATCCAAAAGAATTTAACACCCCCATAGGAACAATTATAATGAATCCTATAAATCCTAAAAACCAAACTAATAATGGTATTAGCAAATTTAAATTTGGGGCTAGTAACATCAATAAATGAATAATAATCATTGTGACGAAAAGATAAGACATGATTTCCCTTGACATTTCTAGATCAAGTATAGTTTCTTCTTCTTCTTCTTTAAAATCCATATTTTCTAAGTCTTCTGAAGAATACTCCTTAATCGTAGGTTGAATTTGTGATACTGGAGGTTCCCTATTCCTCCAATAAGTTCTTAGTGGTGTATAGTTTTTAAATTCTAAATCTACCTGTTCTTCGGTACTATTTACAGTGTAATTAATCAAAATTGCAGGCTCCCTAGGTATACCCTCAACATATTTCCCTTCTCCATTGATAACAAACCAATCAGACGTGCTGGACAATGATACTAGAACGATTACTCCGAATAAAGATATCAGCCTTGCTAAAGTTCTAGGCCACTTGTGACTACTCATTTGTAGTCAATGGCCCAGCCATCCATTAAAGCCATTTCTCTAATCTCTTCTAGTCGAAATTATTCCAGCTAGTGCGAGTACACATATTGTAGCAATGAATGAAACTGAAGGAATCATTCCACCGTCTTCGGATGCTGCTTCATCTACGTTAGTTTCTGTTGTATCTGAACTATCGCCACCATCGAGGTTATTATCAGCATTATTGTCTGCATTATTATCTGCATTATTATCTGCATTAGAATCCTCTTGAACAACAGCGCATCCATCATTAGAAACATCACTACCTTCAGGAGTTGTTGGGCATTGATCATTTAAGTCAGAAACACCGTCTCCATCACTGTCTGCAGATGCTAATGCTTGTGCATCATCTATGCTTCCATCAGCAATACCTTCTAACTGATCAGGTACTCCGTCTCCATCTAAGTCGTATTGGTCTGTGACAATATCTGACAATTCATCAACGTCTCCAACATCTTCAATAGCATCAGATACGGCCGCGCCAACTAAATACTCAAATCCTAATGAACTAGGAGCTCTCTCATATCCTTCTGTTTCTGGACCTATGAATACATATTCTTGTGCAACTCCGTCAGAATTCTTTTCCTCGACAAAGGTCAAGAAACCTGCTGGTGCTCCATCATACCATAACAAGTCTCCATCTGCACCAGTGAATGGGAAATCTATTGGTTCAAGTGAACCATCAGTCATTCTTGCCTCTAAATCCTCTGAAAATGTTTCCAAAGTCGTTTCTATGTTTGAATCACCAATGTGCTCAAATACATTCATTAGCTCTGAAGATGGTTCGAATTCTTCTCCCTCATCTGATTCATCAGCGCATTGAGCAGTTCCGTCATTCACGTACTGAACTGGAATACTTGCAGACATGTCAACACATGTGAACCTGTTATCTTTAGTGAAACCTATTTCATCGGATTCATCAGTACAATCAGTAATGCCATCATTTACTTGATAAAGCATAATACTTTGACCGTTATCACATTCAAATTCATGTTCTGGAAATACATCAGATTCATCTGATCCGTATTCACAATCTTGAGTTCCGTCATTTACCAATTCATGTGGGACTGATACTCCCCAAGTGTATCTACAATCGAATTTATGTTCAAATACCTCATCTGATCCATCCATACAGTCTTCATATCCATCGTTGTACATGTTTAATGATAACTCCGTATATCCGTCGTCACAAGTACCTACCATTTCAGGGCCTAGTTCTTCCATTATTTCTGCAATTTCTTCTCCGACTACTTCGAAGATTCCTGGATCATCCTCACTTCCCTCAAATGCATTCATTAATAATGCAACATTCATTCCTAAATGAGGTACTGGTACTGGAGAACCTAAGAAACTCATTGCTTCTACTTTTGTGCCCGAGTCATCAATAGCTACATTGTAAGTTTTATCTGGGTTAAACTCCCAAACTCCAAGATCTGTTCCATCATGTTTATCATAATATTCTTCTTCATCAGTCATTTGATCATCATCTTCATTGCTTTCATCAATAATTACTACATCTGGGTCATCAGAGTCTGAATTATCTAAGTCACTAAGAGAAAACGTGAAATCACCAGTATATTGTGGTTGATCGCTAATGTCTACATTGAATGTATCTACATCTAACCCCATTAATTCAGCGGGTACTCCTGAAAGTGAAAAGCCATAGTTGAGCTCTGATGCATAATTTCCTGTCATCTCACCACAGGATGTGAAAATATTTCTTTCGAAAACTTCTCCATCTTCGAATTCACCATTTCCAAGATATGTTTGCTCTTTTTCATCTTGTATTTTTAGTTCCTCAAAATCATCATTACAAATCCAATTGAAGCTGTCTGTAACTGAAGTATCTATTGAATCATGCACGTCATAAGGCTGGTCTAAACGCCACTCAACATTAGAATCGATAATTCCTGCTCCGATACTGTTAGACATTGCCATTGAGATGTCAATGGAATCATCTCCACCCATCCAAGTACTATCGTGATTCATATTGAATGTTAACTCAGAATCCATTGTAGTAACCATATCTGCTCCAACAATTTCATTGCCTGCAACAGTTCGATACTCCACGTATCTTGAATCTAATGACAGTAATACATCAAGACTCATCTGGACTGAAAAGTCTATTGAGGCTCCTTGTTGCGTAAGTTTTTCATCATCACTACCTGCATTTTCATCTTCCCACTCCATTAACATTATCATGTCAAATAGCATTCCATTCACTACTTTTAGATCTGTAACATGTTGGTTAACTTGGTGGGCTGTTCCACTTAAATCATCTACCGTTTTCTCATCTGCGAGTACTGTTTGGTCAATAAAAAACATTGATTCTCCAGTCGAAACCTGGGCAACTAACATTTCAAAACCTGCCACTTCCGCTGCTTCTGAGAATTTAGCCAAAATCTCATCAATATTCAATCCAGTCAATGTAAACACATCTTCTCCTGATTCTGACCAATCATAGGAAACACCCCAAGAACGATCAGATGGTAGAGCTGTTTCAGATGATGCTGGCACCGAAACAAAAACAGTCATTACTAACAAAAGCGTCATAAACAAAACGCTACTCTTCTTCAAAGATAATTTATTCATTGAATAATATCCCGTTCATACTAGTATATGATTATACCTATTTAGTGTAGAAAATACACTTTAATCAGATTCATCATTAATAGGGCCCCATGGTGTTAAGGTTTTATTAATTCCAAATCTCCTAGCGAAGAAAAATTTAAAATTTTTCCATCCGTCTCCCCAAGTATTAATCTCTGCATCTCCAACTCTTTTTCTGTATGGAACCGAAATTTCAGCAAACTTATCTTTTGGCAGATACATTTTCGTAATAATCTTAATTTCTTCTGATAACGGCATTCCATCATTAGTTGGTCTTAATTTGATATTATCAAATATTGACTTGCGAAAAACCCACATTCCTGATTGTGAGTCTTTAATACCATTCCAAAATAACATCCTTCCTGTAATGGACAAAGCCCAATTTCCAAAACCGTGCAAACCAGACATTGCTCCTTTTTCTGCCAGCGTAAGTCTATCACAAGTTATAAAATTCAAATCTTTAGTTAGAAGTGTTTTCACCAATTCAGGTATTACCTCAGCTGGGTAGGTACAATCTGCATCCATGGTGACGATAATTTCCCCCTCGGCGATAGAAAATCCTGTTCTGTAAGCTCTACCATAACCTTTCCGAGGCTCAATGTGTACTTTAGCACCTTTTTTTTCAGAAATCTCTCTTGTTTTGTCAGTAGAATTGCCGTCAATAATTAAAATTTCTAACTTTTTGCAAAAATTTTTGGGAATTGCATCAATAGTATCTCCTACACCCTCTTCTTCATTTAAGGTTGGAAGAATAACCGTAACACTCACATCAAGTGTATCTGTCATGTACATTCGATTCATATTACAAATTTAAATCGATTTATAGTTGACTTCAAGTAGGACTGTTCAAAAACAAGTTGTGTTTAGGAGAAATAATGCACATAGCAATGGTTGCAGGAGAGTATCCTCCTTTATGGGGTGGTTTGGGTTCAGCGGCATATAATCTCTGTAAATTTTTGACAGAAATGGGTCATGAAATTTCATTAATTACCAGAAAAATGAACAAAAAAACAGTTCGTCCTAAAATTAAAAATGTTGAAATTTTTGAAGTTAAATGGCTTTATGCACCGATGTTCTTTACTAGAAGTTATGGCAAAAACGCTTTGAAAGAAATTGTGAAAATTAATTCTGAAAAAAATATTGATGTTATTCATCTTCACTGCCCTCTAATTTCACTAAATGAAAAAGAAATTATTCATCTGAAAAAAAATATAGCTCCTGTGCTGACAAGTTTACACGGTAGCTGGTTAGGTGAAAGAGATGGTATATTAGCTGCTCAAAAACATAATGAATCAGCAGTCTGGAGAAACCCAAATGATTTAGCCATACTATTGACAGCAAAATATTTTTCAAAATTTGAAAGAGCGGCAGCTAGAGCCAGTGATATTTGTGTAGCAAATTCTGTTTCAACAAAAAATGATTTTATCGAAAGATATCTACTCGGAAAGACATGGGATTGTGAAGTAATACATTGGGGGGTAGACGAAAAATTATTTTCACCACTCGATCATGATTCATTAGACGATCAAACCAGATTCAAAAAGATAAGAAGAAGATATAATGCTGCGGATAACAATGCATTAAGTGGAAAATATACTACTAACACACCGCTTTTGTTAGCTGTCGGAAGACTAGCAGCAAGAAAAGGATTCAGATTTTTATTAAAATCAATGCCAACTGTATTAAGAAAGTTTCCACAAGCCAAGTTAGTTATCATAGGGAGAGGTAAAATGCATAAAATTCTAAACAAGCAAGCTAAAAAATTAGGAATTTCTGATTCTGTCACGATCGAGAGTGGTATGGACTTTAGAGACCTCGCAGATTGCTATAAATCTGCAGATTTAGTCATCTATCCCTCGTTTTATGAAGGGCAAGGTTTGATTCCTCTTGAGGCGATGGCCTCTGGAACTCCCGTGGTTACAGTAAATGATGGGCCTCTACCCGAAATGGTCGACAAGACAGTAGGCTCCCTGTATAATGTTGGGGATTATAACCATCTTGGGTTAAAAATTCTTGAAGAGTTAGATAATCCAGAAAATAGAAAATTAAAAGCAAAAAATGGTAGGAAACGGATTTTAACCATGGGAACATTTACACACAAAAAAACCGCAGAAAGCTTTAATCGATTATATGAGAAAATATTAAATTAAAAATTAACATTTAAGCGCTTTATTCATATTGCTAATCCTTGTCGCACATTTGTGAACGATGACTTAAATTCCTCCAGTACCGTTGATTCAAAGGATGACGAGGACATATTATCTATTCTCAATAGAACTCTCGGGGCTACATCAGTTATCGTTGTTATCTTCATTGTTTTTGCCGCAGTAAATGGTAATCTAATAAGTAAAAAAGTAATTTTAGAAAACCAAATTAAAGATGTAAGAGTGCCTGTTTGGGAAAGAGGTAATTTAGATTTGGACGGTGATGGTATTAACGATTATATCACAAATGAAAATTTCAGTTCTGTCGTTGAGTTCGGAGATTATGAAATTTTGGAAACATCAAATGAATGGAATTCAACACATGTTTTTGTTGAATATGACTTGCCTGCATCAGAGGGAGGGGCGGCACCCGATGGGATAATCTCCCTTGCGTATTGGTTACCAAAAGTTGAGCCAGGTGTTAAAGTTCCAGTAATAGCTGAGTTTGGACCTTACTTCTACGAACCATCTGTACAGACAGACGTAGTTGAGGCCCCTGGATCTTGGCTAGGAGAAATGATAATTGATCAAATATTGCCCCATGGATACGCATTCGCACAAGTTAGTGTTACAGGAACTGGCAAGTCAAATCACTGTATGGATCTGATGGGTAATGCTGAGCAATTGGGTAACGACGCAGCTGTAACTTGGCTTGGGACCCAAGAATGGTCTAATGGAAACGTATCAATGATTGGAAAATCTTACGATGGTTCAACTCCTTGGCAAGCAGCAATGTTTGGTAACGAACATTTGAAAACAATTGTACCTATTTCTGGGCTGATTGGAGTTAAAGAACTAATGTGGAAAAATGGTTCATCTGAAGCTAGAGCGCCAATAATGCATAATGGTGTATATGGTTCGTATGGCTTTGATGGAGATGAAGAAGACTATGGAAATATGTGTCCGGACTATATTATTGGTCCAGGAACTGGTGTTTCAACATGGATGTGGGGTTCAGAAGTTGCTGGTGATTATTGGGCAGAGAGATATTTCTTGGATCGTGTGATTGAGAATTACAAAGGTTCAGTCTATTTGATACAAGGAATGCACGATTGGAACGTAGATCCTCACATGGCAATTCCAACCATCAACAGAATTAAAGATGCAGGTATTGAAGCCAAAGGCCTGTTCGGCCAGTGGGATCATGACTATCCTGATAGAGCTGTACAATTAGACGAACGTTCTGATTTAGGCGGTAGAGGGGGTGAAGCATTTCCTGAAATGATTAGATTTGATTGGATGCAAGATTTACTAGAATGGTTTGATTGGTATCTTAAAGGAGAAGGCGAACAGCCATTATTACACGTTGAAATTCAGTCTAATCAAGGTGCTTGGAGAATAGAAGAAAGATATCCTGCATCTGATACCGAAGAATTAGTTTTTACTTTAGGAACTGATATGACAAGTTCTGGAGGTCTTACTGTTTTACCTGATGCATCTACAGGTCCCGTATTCGAAACGTCTCCATTAACTAAGGATATTTATGTCCAAGGAATGCCTAGACTTCATGTTCAAGTTACCACCTCTTGGATTGGCGGCCAACTGTATGCGTTGTTAGAAGATTGTGATGGTGATGAATGTATTCATATTGGCCATTCCATAATGGACTTACGTTACCACCAGGGCGGAGATGATTTATCTACTGCATGGTTACCTAATTTAGAAATAATTACGGCAAAAATGGAATTTTTTGCTTTAGATGCTGAAATCACTGCTGGCCATACTCTTCGTTTAACACTGTTATCAACCGGTGAAGATTATTTGCCTGCGTCAACTTCATCAATAGTTACAATTATTGAAGGAGAAGGTAGCACATTACGACTGGATACATTCAATCACGATAATAAACTATACTGGAACCCGCCAATTTGTACACATGATGTATGCGAATAATTCAATGAAGTAATTTTTAACTATTTATAACAACATCAATTGGTTAATAATGAAGTTACCGAGGTCATCAACCATGGCGAGTAACGCTAAGCGTACTATTACTTGTTTACTTGTTCTGATTTTTTTATTACCATTTATCCCCACTGTTTCTGCAGATGATGATGCTGCAAATGCGAATATTCTGACTAGTGGAAGTACAAGTTCTAATGAAGTGGATGAAGAAGGAGACGCTGTTGATTGGTGGAGAATTGATATTCTTGGAGGAGATACACTAACAATTGACGTCTCATCATCAACTGGAGACCATGGTTGGGATTGGGGCTGCTTCGCAACTGATCATTGGGAAGGAAAAGTAAAGATTTGGGATTCTAATGCGGTTTCGAATCTTTACACTGCAGATATTGGAAGTGATGGGTCGAGATCTGTCTCAATTTCAATAGTTCCTTCTGCCACTGAATGGGGTAGCATCACAGGACCAACTACTTATTTTACAGAGGTTCGGTCGCAAAATACTTGTGACCAAGACGAATTCAATTACGATATTACAGCGATAATTGATACAACATTTCGAGACTCTGATGCGGATGGATTTAGAGATCTAGATGATGACTGTCCCAATGATTATGGAGAAAGTATTGAAGACAAAAAAGGTTGTATTGATACAGATAAAGATGGATGGTCTGATGAAGGTGATGATTATCCAGTTGATAGTACACAATGGGTAGATTCTGATTTTGATAATTACGGAGATAATCCTAACGGAAATAATCCCGATTCATGCCCTGGTTTTTTTGGGCAATCTTTTCAAGACCGTTTTGGATGCCCTGATTCTGATAGTGATGGGTATTCTGATCCGAGTACTCTTTATTCGATAGAACCCTGGTCCGTGGAAGACGGTGCGGATGCGTTCTGGTGGTCTCCTCAAGACCCTTCAATTCAAAATGTATGTGGGCAATATTGCCACACTCAATGGAGCGATTACGATGGTGATGGGCTAGGTGATAACTGGGACGACTCTAGATGGGAAAGCATTCACTTAGAAACTGGTATAGGAGAATATTTTGAAGGTGCTATTTTAGAAGATGCGTGTCCACACATCCTGGGTTACTCTTCCGAGGATAGACCTGGATGTCCCGATTCGGATAATGATGGATGGTCAGATAGTGATTCAAATTGGACAATAGAAAATGGTGCTGACCCCTTTCCTAATGATTTCACGCAATGGAAAGACACCGATAATGATGGATATGGAGATAATTATAGTTTTTATATTGATTCTGTAACAGGTTTTAGGATTGAATCCGGTGATGCATTTATAGAGAATCCCACACAATGGAGAGATACGGATGGTGATGGATGGGGAGATAATCAAAATAATGGTGACACACAAATTGATGATTTCCCATATGAGACATCACAATTTCGTGACTCCGATAAAGACGGATATGGAGATAATTTTTCAGGTTTCAAAGGTGACTCATGTATTGAAGTCCGAGGTTTTTCAGAAAAAGATAGATATGGATGTCCTGATTCTGATTCTGATGGATTCTCAGACCCTGATGAAAGTTGGGTCTCACATCCCGAAGGAATTGCCGACGCATTCCCTTCTAAAGCAAGTCAATGGCACGATACTGATGGCGATGGATTCGGTGATAATCAAAGCTCTAGCGCATGGCAACCAGATAGCTGCTTACTAACGTTTGGAGATAGTTTCAGAGACAGGTGGGGGTGTCCTGATTCTGATTCTGATGGCGCCTCTGATCCCGACAACGAATGGATCGCTCATCCTCTAGGTATGGCTGATACATTTCCTCTTGAGCCGAGCCAGTGGATGGATAGTGACGGAGATAGTTATGGAGACAACCCCGTTGGTGTTTCTCCAGACAATTGTGTAATGACTCCTGGAACTAGTACTGAAGATAGATTCGGGTGTATTGATACAGATGGTGACGGATGGTCAGATTTAAGTGATAAATTTCCACACATTCCATCTCAAATGCTAGACTCTGATGGAGACGGATACGGAGATAATATTTCTGGACACGAACCTGATGCTTGTCCAAATGTTTTTGGTACAAGTATACTAGATCGAAGAGGATGCCCGGATTTAGATGAGGATGGTTACTCTAACCCTGATGATTTATGGTTAGCTAGTCCTGAAGGTAAAGCTGATGCATTTGATACTGATCCTTGGCAATGGAAGGATACTGATGGAGATGGTTACGGAGATAATCCTGTTGGAAACTTAAGAGATGATTGTCCAGCTAACTCTGGTTCTTCAACGATTGACTTTCAAGGATGTCCCGACAATAATGGGGACGGATATTCTAATTCTTTTGGAGAGTTTAGGGCAGCAATGACAATTATGGGAAGTAACCCTCTCTCATCATGGGCAACATATGCTTTTGCAGGCTTTGTTTTTCTAATCGCTGTTGTGTTTAATAGAATTCTACAAGGAAATAGTGACGAGGAGGAATATTCTAAGGAGGTTGATTTCCTTGAGTAAAAGAATGATTAATATCTTAATAATTCTAATTCTAATATCCGTTTTTCCAGATGCAGAATTCGCAAAATCAGAAAATAATGATGATTTTACCGTAGTTTACTATGAAGCAAGAGAACAAGATATCGATAACGATGGTTTAATAGACCAGTTAAGAGTTGTTTTTAGTGTCAACACTACTAAAACTCAGACGCCCGTAAATGCGATGCTAGTGACGAGTTTTGATGATTATCCTAACCAATATGAAATTTTTCAGTGGGATAATTTTACTCTTACAAATGAAAAGTCACTATCAAGATCTATTTTTGTAGATGCATGGAAAGAAGGAAAATATACAGTTACTCTGGCGTTTAAAGACCCTAACACAAATCAAGTTTTATCTGAATTCCTATTAGGTAATTTTAATCTAATGGTAGGTCTAGAAAAACCATTTATTGATATTAGCGTAATGGCTGATACAAATGGTAATTCTGTATCTGATAATTTCAATACTGGTTCAAATTGTAAAATCACAAGAAGTGTATTAGATAAAATAGGACATAGATATGATAAAACTGGTGAAGTTCAGTTTATAGGTGCCCCATGGATTTCTCCGACTATTAGCCCAGGAAATGATGAACCAAACAGCGATCAAATTGACTGTAGTGATTGGCCAGCTGGTAAATATTCACTGAAATTAATTTATCATAATTCGCTAGGTTATTCTTTAGAAAAATGGATTAATTTTTCAATTTTAAATCAACCTGCTCCTGCATTTAATTTGAATTTAACTGGACAAAATATGGAAATTGGTAGTCTATGTTTTATTACTGTTGAACCTACTGATGGAACTGACTTCAGTGAAAATGAAATAAAGTGGACTACAATTCCAGATCACAATATCAGTGACGAACTAGAGGTTGATTGCAAAATGTGGATGCCAGGAATTCACAGGATAATAGTTAATGTGACTAATTCAGAAGGGATAAGTGCCACTAATGGAATTAATCTTGTAAGAATGCCTCCCCTAGAAGATAATATGACAGATTGGGGTAATGAAAGTGTAGTATCTTCTTGGCCGCTAAGAAGTGGTGGAGAAATAAAAACAGAATTTACAGGTTATATCGCAACTGGAATCGGAATGACATTGCTACTGTTAATCTCTGTTATCATCTTAAGAAAATTTGATGATAATATCGGAGATGAGTTTAAAGAATCAAAAATTAGTATTGATTCTGAAGGACTTCCGACACATACGGACGAAGATGGACATTTATGGAGACAGCATCCTGACGGGCAAATAGATTGGTGGGATGAAACTGTAAAAATGTGGATTCCATTTCAACAGTACTAATTTCTCATGATGAATAATAAAACAGGACCTCCTTTACTAACAAAAAGTTCGATTTCGTTATTAATAGAATAATTATGAATCCCGCGTGTTGAAAAATTCATTTCTTCATTATTTAAAGGCCATTTAACCCCTTGGAAATTTACAATACTCTTTGATAAACAGAATAAAGATAAATGCGTCTCTTTGTCTAAAATTAATTTTGTTTTTTTCTTTTTAGGTACATATTTCACGATGAAATCATTTAGATGTAGTTTAATGTCCAAATGTTTAGAAAAGTCCTGGTTTATTTCAGCAAAAGCTGCAAAAGTTCCTAAAATATGATCGCTTCTTCCAGACTCTACTCCAATAATATCTAAGTTGTTAATATCTGATGAAATACACCATTTTATAGCTTTAGATAAATCTGTCTCATTTTGACTTTGGGTAAAAATTAAATGTGTTTTTTCTGGAAATGAACTGGAATTAATCGAGTCAAAATCTCCGATAATAATGTCTGGATTTACATTATGAGTTAAACAGTGATTATACCCTCCATCTATCGCGACAATAATTTTTTTCTCGGATAATAAATTTCTAAAAATATCCACTGATATTTCCCCAGCAGCTACTAATAATGCGCTACCTTCTCTTACTCCCATGTTATACCCACTTCAGCGGTTATTAATGAACCATCTTTAAACAAAATAATATCAGGCTAAGCCTCAAAAAGGAGACTATGTTCGGTGGTAAAGAGTGATTATGTCTGATTACGTCCCTGAAGGTGCATTAATGCCTAACGGAATTGAAGTAGATGAGACTGCAGCATATTTTGGAATAACTGAATCAAGTCAAATTTTATTGGATTTAGAGGAATCTGATAGGTTATCTTCTTTAGCAATTGTCTTGAATAAAATATCTGATTTATTGCTAACAGACACATTTGATTTAGATTCAGGAAGCAATCGTTTGAAAGTAGAATCAGGTGAAATATATTATATCCTTACTGGACCTTTACAACTAATTGAATTAACTGAAAATTTACAAACTTTTCTAGGGCTAAATCCCGAAAAAAATAGTCAAAAACCAAATATTTCTATATCTGAATTTTCAGCACTTGAAACATTATTAGATCCCATTAATATCCTAAGAATCTATGCAATAGGAGACGTAACAGGTGGGAATGAAGAGCTGGCCAAATATGTGTTTTCTTTTGATGAAATGATTAAAAAACCTGATGAAAATTGGAAAAAGCTAGTTCAAATTGAAAGAGAAATGACTCAAACATTGACAGAGACTAAAGATATGAAAATGCCTAACCCAATATCAGTTCTAAAATCTTCTGAAAGAATTACACCGCCAAGAGTCGTCAATCCTCAAAATAAAAAATTAATCGGAAAAAGTGAAAAAATAGATGTAAATAAAAATCTAGTAACTACTAATCAATTACAAAAACCTGAAATCTTAGAAAAACCAAAAAAATTAGGTAACATTTTTGTGGAAGCTACTCCTCTACCAAAACCAAAAATTAATTCTGCAAGAAATTCTGATAAAAACACTGATTTGGTTGACTTGGAAAAAGAAAGTATCAACACAAGAAACTGGATAAAGAATGATAATACCGAGTCAAATATCGAAAATAATGCCTCTAAACAAAAAATTGTTCCCAAATCAAAGCCAATATCTAGAACTACTAAAACCACCATAAACACACCGGTTAGCTTTCCCTCCAATAAAGAAAGTTTTAACAAGCCAGAAAAATTAAGATTCAGTTCCAATGGAAATTTGCCAAAACCTATTCAAAAAATAAATTTTAATGAAAAACATACTACCGTAGATAGAATAATTAGGACATTTCCAAATGGACAAATTTGTAAGAAATGTAAAGTTAGTCTGAATAACTCGTGGAGGTTCTGTCCAATTTGTGGTTTTAACACATATTCAAATTTGTAATTCTCCTGAGATAACTAACGGCTCTCCATCAATAAAAATAGAAGGTTCCTTAATAATGCCATTAGTTAATATCCCTGAGTGATTTCCTTCAATTCTTGATCCATCTAATCCGATACTAAAATAACAACTTCCAAGCACTTTCTCATCCTCAAGTGCGTTCCCAATCAATCTAGAATTTGGGTTAAGACCTATTCCAAATTGAGAAATTGTCCAAACGGAACCTTGATCTTTTGAAGGCATTAAATTTGCTGCTTCAGCATAAAGGTGTCTAATTCTTTGAGCTTCAGGACCTCCTTTGATATCTGTAGCTACGCCTTCATTAACTTTAAACCGCAAAGGTTCACTAAGAATTGTTGAATCAAAACTTCCGTCAATATAGAGATCTCCTTTAGCTGAGCCTTCGATTAAATTATTGAAAATTTTTCCTGCTGGTAAATTAGTTACCATTCCTGGACGATTGCAAATTCCACTATCCTCTTTGTTCCAAGTTTTAGGATTCACATCAAATCTTATGTCTGTTCCTTCAGGTGATGTTACCCTTACCTTCTTACGTCTTCTCAAATGGACGCCGAATCTATTGATAGATTCTCTAATTGAATTAAAGTCTGCTAACATTCCCCCGCTCGCAAATAATTTCGAATTAATTCCTGGCATTGTAGCAATTCTAGCTCCATCCTTACAAGCTTGAATTCTAGCTTTGGTGTGAGTAATACTAAATTTGGTTGGTGCTAAAATAACATTTTGATTCCTCATCAATTCTGCAACTGAGGCTGGTGGTTCATCGCCATGATGGCGGGTAAATGGCATTATAACTAATAATACATTTTCAGAGATTTCTGAAGACACTTTATACAGTTCTTGGCCTATTTCGCTAGTGGATGGATCAGCAATTACCAAGACAGATTCGTGTCTTCTAACTTCCATGCAGGTTTCGACCACAGTCTTAGCAGCTTCATACAATTTATCTTTAAAAAGTTCAGATTGCAAATTTATGTCTTTCACGGAACTAAAATCTGCATTTATATCCTCAGACACACACCACGCACATAAATCATGTGTTTGAATTATTGTATTAATTGTATAAGAAAAATGCAAATACTCAATATTCAGTTTGTTCTGGGACACATTGGCGGAAAGATGAGTTACGAACAATTTATTGAAGAAGTACACACATATTCAAGGATTCAAGCTATTCAAAGTCAATTGAATTGGGATCAATCAGTAATGATGCCACCAAATGGTGCTAAAGCTCGAGCAGAAACATTAGCTTGGTTATCTGGACGTGCACATGAAACTATTACTAGTCCAAAATTGGGAGATCTTATTACAAATTTAGAAATGGATTTTGAGATTTTGAATGAAGATCAAAAAACGAATGTAATAGAGGTCAGAAGGATGTATGATAAGGCAACCAAACTACCCGTTGAATTTGTTGAAAGATTAACTAAAACTCGGTCAAAAGCGATGGGGATTTGGGCCAAAGCACGAGAAAATAATGATTTTAATATGTATGCACCAATATTAACTGAATTAGTAGAACTTGCTAAAGAAAAAGTCCGTTATCTTGGTAATGAAAATAGTCCATATGACACATTATTAGATGATTATGAAATAGGACTAAACGTTGATTATTTAGATCCTCTTTTTGCTGAATTAAAATCTGGATTAATCGAGGTTCTAAACAAAATATTGATGTCTGAAAAACAAGAAATTGTTGATTTAGATATGACTTTTCCTATACCAAAACAGGAAGCTTTTTGTTTGAAAGTTTCAGAACAGATGGGCTTTGACTTCAATTCAGGAAGAATGGATATTTCAGCTCATCCATTTTCTATCTCTATATCTACGGGAGATACAAGAATAACAACAAGATATGACGAAAAAGATCCTTTCTCATGTCTTTATGCAGTAATGCATGAAACGGGCCATGGCCTTTATGAACAAGGTTTACCAGATGAATTTGCATTAACACCGAGGGGGACTGCAATTTCATTAGGCGTTCATGAATCTCAATCTCGTTTATGGGAAAATCAAATTGGACGAACCGAGGAATTTTGGAAATTTACATTGCCAATTTTTAAAGAAGAGTTTCCAGATTTCCCAAAAGATATTGATGCGTCCCAAATGAATTTGATTGCTAATCAAGTCGAGCCATCATTCATCAGGGTTGAAGCAGATGAAGTGACATATAATTTACATATAATATTAAGATATGAAATTGAAAAACAATTATTTAACGGAGATTTAGAAGTAAGTGATTTACCGAAAATATGGAATAGTATGTTTAAAGAGTGGTTTGGATTAGAAGTTGAAAATGATTCAACTGGCGTGCTACAAGACATTCATTGGTCTATGGGTGCATTCGGTTATTTCCCAACTTATACTCTAGGGAATTTATATGCGGCACAGTTGTTTGACAAAATGAAAAGTGAATTTGGAAATGTTAATGAAATGATTGAAAAAGGAAATTGGCTTCCAATTTTAGAATGGCTAAGAGAAAATATTCATGAAAAAGGAAGGTTATACAACCCTTCAGATTTAATTGAGAAGGCAACTGGAACTACTCCATCGTCTAAACCTTTTTTGAATTATATCAATGAAAAATATAGTAAAATTTATAATTTTTGAATGATTAGTACTATTGCTCATTCCGTTTAATTAATGTTTTGAAATTACTAATGAATTTGCTGCTGGATGAGAAAGGGCCAAAAAATAGAGCATCCAGCAACATTGTCTAGTTTCAATTCAATCAGAAAAATGCTTGAGTTCGTAATAA
>CETP01211005.1_pt1 | contig 34341 bp, 40 predicted proteins | sample 531311 | NCBI WGS metagenome assembly CETP01 (sample SAMEA2622657, study PRJEB7988) | marine metagenome | biome: marine biome (ENVO:00000447); feature: surface water layer (ENVO:00002042); material: "saline water (ENVO:00002010), including plankton (ENVO:xxxxxxxx)" | depth 5 m | reverse complement strand
CCCATTCTATCCAGTCATTTACTTTTGAGTGCTTATAGTTCCAACCTTGCGCTTTTGCCTTAATTGTTTGCAAAACAATATAGTCTTCAGAATCAAAGCCATGTTCTTCCCACGTTTTAGTAATTTTTGTTTTAACTTCATCTAATTTTAATTGTTTAGTCTTTAAATAGTGCTCACATGCATCATGAACAATTGTACCATAATGAAGATGAGGTGACTCTTCAAATGTTTGTAGCCTATCAATATAAATTAGTTTATGACGCCATGGACATTCTTTCCATTGACGAACTTCAGAATATGATACATGCTCTTTTAACATTATAATACTTTCATTTTATTATATTATAATGAATTAGTTTAATTTGTATAAGTCTGATTATTTAAAAAAATCTTTTGTATTTACTGCTTTGTCACATATTAATAGATCGTAATCAGGCTTTTCTCCAACACTTAGTTTATGATATTTGCAACCCCATTTTTTTAATTGATTTTCTGTTATTGTTTTCCAGTTTATTCCTGTGAGAGTCCCTCTAGCTGTATAATATGTTATATGTTTTCCTTCTTCGTATAAACTATTTATTTTTTTTATTCTTTCATTATAAGGTTTTGCTAAGTTATAGTCTCTTTTACCTTCATAGTAACAAATAGTTTCATCAATATCAACAAATATATTTTTCATTATTTCCTTAGGCTTTTTAATTTTTCTTTTTCGCTATCAAATATATTTCTTGGACCAAAGCCAGATAAAGAATTTTCAATATCCCTAATTCCTTTTACGAGTTTTATAAATCCTTGAGGCTCTACTGAAGCCATTTGATCTGATCCCCACATAGTTCTATCAAGTGTTAAGTGTCTTTCTATCCATGAACATCCTAAAACTACAGCAGCAAAAGTTGTTACAAGACCATATTCATGTCCGCTATAACCTATTTCTTTATTTTTCCATTTATTTTTTAAGAAATTTATATAACCTAGATTAATATCTTTAACAGGTGTAGGATAAGTTGAGTTAGTATGCATTATAACATCAGGATTACAAGTTTTAATGCATGCTTCTATTTGTTTTTCTGTGCTCATACCTGTAGAAATTAAAAGTTTATCTGACTTTTCTCTTGCGTATTTACACAGATCTAAGTTATTTATTAATGCAGATCCTATTTTCATTATGCCTGTATATTGTGACATAAAATCAACAGATTTTTCATCCCATACTGAAGCAAATATTTTGATAGGCTTATCTTCTACGTATTTAAAAAGTTGATCATATTGTTTTTTTTCAAATTCAATTTTCTTTTTATAGTCAATATACTTTATTTTACCCCAAGGCGTTTCTCTTATTGCATTTTTTTGACTTTCAGGAACACACATTTCAGGAGTTCTTTTTTGAAATTTTGCATAATCACAACCAGCTACTATAGCGGCATCAATCAGTCTTTTAGCATTATCTAAAGATCCATTATGATTTATTCCAATTTCCGCAATTATTTTTGTTTTTTCTTTTATAAGCATAAAAATTTTCCAAATCTTTTTTAGTATCAATATCAAAAATTTGTTTTTCTAATTTGTAAAAAATTGTATTGTTATTATATAAGTTATTGTTTAAATTTTTAACTTCAGATACATTGAATATAGAAATAAAATGACATATTTCAAAAACTTTTTTATAGTCTTGTCGTCTACATAAGTTATGTTTAATTACTTGTTCTCCTAAATTAAAATCTTTTTCAAACATCATTAAATAAGGCGAAACTTTTACATCTTTTTTACAAAGTAAACTTTTTGAATTGCTTAAATTAAAAAATTCAATACATTTTTTAACATCAGATATTTCCCTATTAGGATAAGTAAGCATAAGCATTACAATAATATCATTGTTACTTAAATTCAAATCACGAATAACCTCAGTTACAAAATCTTTTGTAGTAGCTTTTGATGAAGAATTTTTTTTTGATCTATTGTGAAAATTAAATTTGTATTTCTTAGATAAAATTTTTATAAAATCATCGTCAGAAGATACTATTACATTTTCATTGTTATTCTTTAATAATTCTGCTGTATAATTAAAAAGAATTCTATTTTTAAAAGGAAGACCTTTAGAATTTTTTCTTGCAGGTATTAAATATTTAATATTGCTCACTTTTGTAATCTTTTAACTTTACAGTTACTTAATTTATTTTCATAAGATGAAAATGTAATTATTTTAAAATTAATATTATGAAATAATTTTACTAATTTATCAATTCCTTTTTTTAGCCTGTCTTGAGTTTGTTTAGTAGAACATGATGCCCAGTCTAGTGACCTATGAGACAAATAATAGTCTGATTCGTAAAAATCACATCCTATTATTTTTATATTATCTACTTTTTTTACTAAAATAGCGTTTAATATTGCTACGCCTAAAGAGTTTTCTATTAAATGCATATAAGGCTCAATTATTTCTGGTTGATAGTCTATAACTATGTCTAAGCTTTTTTTAAATCTCAATGTATCGATTTTATCTCTCCACCAAACATTTTCGTTAGTATATTTTAGCCTAGTAGTTTGAAATTCTTTAATTTTTAAAGATTTAATAATTTCTCTATTAATTCCAGTCATTTCTATATTGACAAGCTGGATTATCTTTGATCCTTCTTTTATTTTTTTTTGAAAAAAATTATTTAATTCTGGATTAGCAATTATAAATTTATCAAAAGCATTGACCAAATAAATAAAGTCAAACTTTTCATTTAATAAATTTTCATAATATTTTAGTGAGTTACCTCTTCCACATATTAACGAACTAGACACTTTTTTTCCTAATTATAAATTCATTATTTTTTATCATTTTACCATCGAATCTATTTGACTCTCTATATTTAAAGTCTAATCTTGTTGACTTATTTTTAAAAAAATTATCAAAGCACCCGATAACGTCATATTTTTTTTCAAACTCAGGTTTGTTAATAATGTAATTTACAGCTTGTCTTACATCTGGTATTGTTTCATAATCATCTATTATTATAAAGCCACCTTCGTTTACTAAGTCACTGAACATCTGAAAGTCTTTTATCATTCCTTGTGTAGTATGGTCTCCATCAATAAATAAAATATCTATATTTTCTAGATATTCTTTTACTCGTTGTTTTGTAGCATTATCATGTGAGTCAGACTTTAATATTTCAAAATCATGATTAAATTTATTAAACTTAGAAATACTTTTACTTGACTTTTCTAGTGAAATATCATTGCCAGGTCTATTAAATGTATCTACTCCTAGATATTTTACTTTATTAGGGTTTTGAATACAAGTTGCCAAAGATCCACCCATAAAAACACCAATTTCAAAATAATTTATAGTCTTTTTATTTTTACTGGCTAAAAAATCAATAATTACACTTAGTATATGATGATGCCAATGACAAATACATAATTCTTGTGCATTTTTAACATACTCTATAGACTCCTGGACGCTTTTGTTATTTTCTTTAACAAAAGCTACAAAGTCATTGTTTTCTTGATATAACATTTATTTTGCCTCTATTTGACTTTGAATCCATTTATAAGTTTTTTCTATACCAGTATTTAGATCACTTGAAGGAGCCCAGTTTAATTTCTCTTTAATCAAAGAATTTTCGCTATTTCTTCCGTTAACCCCGAGCGGGCCATCAACATGTGTAATACCTACATCTTTTCCAGATATTTTTATTATTAGCTTTGCAAAGTCTAGTATACTAATCATCATATCTGAACCTAAGTTTACTGGGCCCATAAAATCTGATTCCATTAATCTAATAGATCCTTCAACACATTCATCAACATAAAGAAAAGATCTAGTTTGTGTTCCAGGACCCCATATTTCTATATTTTTTCCATTTTTTGCATTAGCTACTTTTCTACAAATTGCTGCAGGTGCTTTTTCTCTTCCACCAAACCAAGTACCTTGCGGACCGTAAATATTGTGATATCTAGCAATTTTAACATTTAGACCGTAATTTCTAGAAAAAGCTAGATATATTCTTTCGCTGAATAATTTTTCCCAGCCATACTCAGAATCTGGATCGGCTGGGTATGCAGAATTTTCTATGCAATTAGGATTTTCTGGATCTAATTGATTTCTTTCAGGATAAATACATGCTGAAGACGAATAAAACACTTTACTCACTTTTGCTTCTATGCATTGCTTTGCTATATTTAAATTGATAATTGCAGAATTGTGCAGTATATCAGCATCATTTTCTCCTGTAAAGCAAAAGCCTGCACCTCCCATATCTGCTGCTAGCTGATATACTTCATCAAAACTTTCGTCTAGACATAATTTTACAAAATTAGTATCTCTTAAGTCTCCAATTATAAATTCATCTGCAAATGTATTCCAAAATTCTGGATATTTTAAATCAACACCTCTTACCCAAAATCCTTTTTCTTTTAATTTTTTAACTAAGTGACTACCAATAAAACCACCTGCACCGCATACTAATATTCTTTTCATTTTTTATGCCTATAAATATTTAATTTGTTAAAATAACTTTTTAGTTGAAGGAGCTTCGCCGCATCCAGGTATTTTATCTCCGTATAGACCTTTTTCTTTTAATTTAAAGTCAACTGGATTGTTTTCTCTTGTCATGTAATAATACAATCCTATAATTTCTTGATCTCCCCATCGATGCTTATAAATAAAACCATTATAGTTTATTTCTTTAATCCACTCTAACCACATTTTTTCTTTAAAAATTTCTGACTTGTATATATTAAAATTACCTGCTGACCATTTTAGTTTATGAAAATTATTTTCATTGTTTTCTCTTATAGCATTAGAAAGTAATGAATTTTTTACTTTTAAATTATTTTTTTTAATAAATTCTTTCGTAAATGAAAATAAGTTTTCTCTTGTCTGCAGTGTATTTTCGCCTATATGATTCCAAAAATGTGCGCTACCAAATTGACATTTTTTTTCTTTTAAACTTTCTATAAAAAAGCTTGTATTGTTTAAGTCTGACTTAAAATATGAATCATCGTCTATTCTAATTAAATATTCATATTTTTTTAAATCTTCTAAATTATAGAAGTTTGATACAAAGTTTTCCATATGAAGATATCCAACTCTAGATCTAGGAAAATAATTTCTTACATAAGGCAAATATTTTCTATTAAAGTATAAATCTTTTTCATTAATAAATTCAGGTATGTTATACTCTAGTTGTTTAAAAAAAATATTGTCAAATTTTAAATAGCTTTTTATTTTTTCAATATACTTTTCATCATATATATTGTCAAAATAGTAAACGTATATTGGATACTTTTCTTTATTTAAGTTTTTTATTAGATTAGCTAAACAAATATGTAATATATTTTTTCTGCTGCTAAGTAAAAAATAACATATATTATCCATTTCAACCTCTACTGTCCACTATACTCTCTGTTTAAAAACCATAAATCATATTCAATATTTTTTCCTTGCTGCCAACAACATTTATTACTTTTGTCACTAATCCATGGCTTCTGGCCATTATAGTGAAATATACATATGTCATTATAAAATTCTGCGCAAGAAGTTCTTTTTTGTAAGACATTATAACAATATGGTAGATATTTTATATCTTTTTTATATACACAATAAAACCAATTAGTAAAGCTTTGGTCTGAATATGTATTGTCATAATCTTTTGAATTTATAAGAGATTTCATTTCATTAAAAATATCTTTGTTAGGCGTTAATACCATTACGCCTGCATTAATGCCATTGTATCCTGGATCTTTTACAGCACAAAAATTATCTTTAATTTCAAATAAAACATCAGAATTTCTAAGCATTAAAGTATCTGCGTCTAAATATATTAATTTATCATAGTCAGTAAGTGACCATACGTTTATTTTTGTAAACATCATCCAAGATTTATTAGAATATCTATCTTTTATACCTTCTAGTCGTTCTGGATAAATTTTTTCAACTAGAATTGTTTTTATATTTAAATTATTTAATATTTTAACTGTATTATTTGAAACATCATCTGTTATCATGCAAATTAAGCTAAAATTACTTTTTACTTTCTCAATACTGTTTTTTAAACATATTACGCCTTCTAAAAAAGTATTGTCACATAAATATGTTATCCAAGAAGACTTATTCATATAAAGTTTCCTTAGCTTTTTCTATTACTAAATGTGATCTATTTTTCCAAGTATGATTTTTTAATGCATCTTCTCTGGCGTTATTTATTATTTCATTTCTCTCTTTATCATTATTTAAATAATACGATAGCTTTTTTTTAAAATCACTTAAAGAGTCAAACATTACACAATTAAAACCATCTTTTAAAATGCCAAGATAATCAAATTTATTACACATCAATAAAGTAGTGCCAGTTAGCATTACTTCGTAATATCTAGTTCCAACCAAATCTGCAGGTCCTGTTGTAGACAGCCAAACTTTAGAAGTATTTAATCTTTTCGCATAATCATATATATTGTCATGCTTATGATCAGAAAAATTATGTTTTATATTTTTCCAAAATTCATTTTCTAAATCATTGTAAATTTTTTCTCTCCAGTTCATTGTCTGATCAGACCTGATAATGCCAGAGAAGCTTATGTCATTTATTTTGTCAATTTTATAATCTTTATATATTTCTTCATTTGCTGCAAATGGTAAGTGATAAAACGGAACATTTGTTTTTTCTTGATATTTTTTAAAGTCATGATGAACTGTAAACGCAATATCAAATTTATTTTTTTGTATAAAATCAAGTTTTTTTTCTAAGCCAGTATATTCTTTGTTTAATATAATACCACTTTTTATATTTTTATCTAATTTAATTTTATCTGGGTAGTTGTCACTACAATTAGTCCACCCAAATCCTATTAATACAAAATCTATTTTTTCTTTAATACTATTGCAAATTTTCTCTACATCTAAAATACCTACTTTATTATAGTTGTTATATAGAAATAAATTAGATACTTTTGACAAAGATGTATATAGTTCATGATAGTATGTATAAGACTGACTTTTTGTATTCTCTATATATAGTATGTTTATTTTATTTTTCATTTTAAACCTTTACATATAACAATTTTATTTGGATTCCCAGACGCTGTTTTACCTAAGTCAACAACAAAAGATTCTGTACTCGCACCCATTAACACTTGTATGTCATAAAAGCAACCAAACCTATTATCAAAATCATCAAAAACCCAAATAGTATTTTCATTAGAAACCTTTAATAAATTTACAAAGTCTGACAATACTGAATAGTGGTCGTGAGCGCCGTCTATCCAGAAAAGGTCTATTGAGTCATTTTGCTTTGATATCTCCTTGAACATTTCTTTAGAGTTACCATTAATAAAATGCAAGTTTTTATATTTATTGAACAATTCTTTTCTATCGTCAACAATATCACAAGTATATACTTTACTATTTTCAACACATTCAGCAAATGAAATACTTTGAAGACCTTGTGCAGTTCCAACTTCAGCAATTTTTTTACAGTTAAATCGATTAGCTATTTCTACAAGCAAAGAAGGTCTTACTTTTAAGTTTTCAATAATTAAATTAGCATCATCTTCTGGTAAACAATGCTGTTTTGCTTTATTTTTTTGAATTTCTAAACTTACATTATTAAAAATTTCACTTACTCTGTCTAGAATATTTTTTTCTTTAGAAAAGTTTTCTTTTAAAAATGTTTCAATTTCACTCATTAGTTGTCTCTTTCAAAGTTTTTATGTATTCTTTGCAAATATTTTTTATTGAAAAGTCTTCTCTATTAAACTCGTTTTTATAGAAGTCAAACATTAACTTAGGCGGCTGATATAATTTTAGAGGTTCAAAGTCCCAATTTATGTCTTTTATTACTATATCTTTTTTATTGCATATTTCTTTTGTGCCGCCAGAAGAAGATACAATGCAAATGCAATCACAAGCTTTTGCATCTACTACTACATTTGGACAGTGGTCTAAAAAAGACAAATGAAGAAAGTATTTAGACTTTTTCATACAAGATATTAATTGCTGCCAATTTAATTCGCCCAAGTAAAAAATATTACTTGATTCCATTAAGTTAAAATATTTTTTATCAATATTTTCTTGAAAACCTTTGCCGCAAATTAAGAGACAATCTTTTTCTTTTTTGTTTTCTAAATAATATCTAATATTCTCATTTAATCTTTTATGCGGCCTCCAGTGAGAAGCACACATCCAGATGTTTTCAAACTTATCAATAATATCATGTTGTAAAGGCTGGACATCATTTATTTCTTCTAAGTTTGTTCCATTTGAAATAACATGAACATTGTCTCTTTCACCAAAATATTCAAATACTAGTTCTTTATTAAAATTACTTTGGACTACGACAGCTTGAGAACTTAAATAAGATAAGCGAATTTGTTTGTTTTGAGCTTTCCAGTCTTGATCGGTATTAAAATATATTCCATCTAATCTAAGCACACACGGATTAAAATCGTTAACTTTCTGAATAAAACTTAGTTGAGCATCAGGATTAGAATTAACTAATTTATGACCCTGACTATAAAATTCTTTTGCTAATTTTACCCCAAAACCATTTGGTCCGTTATTAGCATTAAAATTTACATTGTCAAATCTAATTTTCAAGATAACCTCTTTTTCTTAGACTAACTGCAGAGTCTCTTTGTCTATACGCTCTTTCAGTCTGATAAATACTTGGGTCATCTGTTTTTATATTATAATGATATGCTGTCAAAGGAAAGTGACCATATTTTCTTCCTCTAAGATTTGTTTTATGCAAAAGAGGAAGGAAAATTGCTTGATCACAGGCAATCATTATATACTCACCTTCATCATCTCTAAAGTTTGAATCAGGAATATCATAAAAAGCTGATCTTCTAAAAGTTTTCATGTGACTTGATACCCATGGGTGCTTATAAACATCACAGCCTAAAGGCATGCCATTTGATATATTTTTAGGAGTGTAACCCCATCTATGACTAGTCCACAATACATCTAAATCATTGTTTTCTTTGTAAACATTATTTATAAGATAAAGAATATCGTTGTCTACTAACCAATCTCCTGCGTCTATTCTACAGACAATCTCATCTTCTTCTATGATATTAAGTGTGTCTAATGTGTTTTCTACTTCACCAAATTTTCTTTTATTATTTATTAAAGTTATTTTATCTGATATTGCTTTGTGGCTTACTTTAAATTCTTCTATAATATTAGCAGTATTATCTGTAGACAAGTCGTTTCTAATAATAACACGCCAGTCTTCATAAGATTGAGCATAAATTGACTTTAATGTTTTAACTATACCTTTTTCTTCATTAAAGCATGTTATTAAAAAAACAAATCTATTCATTCAAGTTTATCCAACTAGTTTTTTGACTCCAGTCAATTTTTCTATGAAATATCCATCCACCCATTTCTTTTTCTAACTTAAGAGATAGTTCTTTAATTTCATCTTCAGAAACTTCAGACCATGATTTATTAAACATCATGTTATTTTCTGGAGTATCTTCTAATGTTTTATTGTATAGAGAACACCAAAATTTTGACCAATAGTCTCTATAGTTTTTAATTTTTCTTTCTAAATTATACCAGCTATAGTGATAGACAGTTGGCAATTGACTTGTAACTTTTTCTAAAACATCTTTATAAATATTTAAAAATTGTTGCTCGCCAGTATTTGCTGCTTGTCTAATGTTTTCTATTTCCTGAGAATAAAAAGTTGCTGCAGGTAAAATTTCATATGTCTCTGAATGTATATAGTTACATCCGTCTGTTCCTTCTGCGGCGTATAAGTTTCCTTTTTCATCATATCTTCTTAACTTCAAAGGTATTCCATGTGTAATAGTAGACTTGTTTCTACTTAGCCTCCACTTCCACGGATTAACGTCAACTCTAATTTTTCCTTTTGAGCCCCAGTATTCAATTACAGGTAAACATAAAATATCTAGATCTTCAGGCAAGCTTTTAATTAATTCTCTAACTTTATTAAAATCTTTTTCTTTTACTATTTCATCTACGTCACTTTGCCAGCACCACTCACCTCTGCAAAGTTTTCTAGCTCTAGCTTTTTGTAGTCCATCTGAATCATAAGCAAATCTATCATTATTCCAGTCAATTTTATGTTGATTTATAGATAACTTATCTTCAATGTCGGACCATAGTAATAATTCTTCCCAAGTTCCATCGTCTGATCCTGCATCTAAAACAACTACTTCATCACAAAAACCAAGTAAAGACTCAATAGAATCTTTCCAAGGATATTCAGACTTATTACAGTTAAATGTTGTAGTATAGCCTGATATTAACATGTTACTTTTCATTATTTAAAATCCTCTTCCAGAATAATAATGGTTGGTTAGATAGATATTTTATAATTTTATTTTTACTTTGTTTAAACCATTTTTCATCTCTATGCTGAACATATTTGTTATCAACTATTTTACAGTTTAATAATTTAGCCTCTATAACCCATCTAGGACAAGTATCAAATCCGTTAGGTAAATAAATTATTCCTCTATGCTCTGCTAGTAATCTTAGACATTCTTTATAAGGAAGCCCCCAAACAACTTTAGCAGATATTTTTCTTTCTTCACAGTATTCTCTTGCAGAATCAAAACCTTTTACCCAAGAATTGCTTCCTAGAAGTAATATTTCGCTATTCACGTTTTCTGTATGTGCTGTTTCTGATAACTCTTTGATGGTTTCTATATCTTCTTTAGAAAAAATTGACGAAAGAACAAAATTATTGCTATTTTTTAAGTTTGGAAATTTATCAACATAATAGTTTTTTTGTTCTTCAGACATCCAATTTAAAGTTTTTGCATTTGAATAAAACTTATTTATTAAAAACCCAATAGGTTCTTTTTCGCAAGTACAAGGCCCTCTATGTTCTGGATGCTGTGGCAGCCTGTATTTACAAAATTTATAGTCATATTCTATGACATGGTAATTATTAAGATTATCTGAAATAAAATTAATTAAATTTGGATCGATTTGACTAAAATTTGTAAATATCCAAATAGACTCTCTATTATTAGATAGCATATCTAATGTTACTTGTCTACACTTTACTTCTATATATTCTTCTTCACAATATGATAAAAGGGAGCTGGTTGATAACTCAGCTCCCCCTAAATACTCATCAGCAAAAAAATCTGCTACTATATATATTTTTTCTTTCATAACATCTATATTTTATATTAAATTTTATAGATGTTAATATTCTTTGAAATTAGATTATAACGTATTGAGATCCTGTGGCTACTAGTGTTATATTAGAGAATTGACTTGGCAAGTCAAATGTATGACTATTGTCAATGTTAACTGAACCTGTAATATGTACTATACCAGTTCCTAAGCGCTTAATGTTAATTTCATATCCATCGTAAGTTGTTGCTCCAGGATTAGGTAATGTTGCTGTAACTGCATTTGAGCTGTTAACAATGTAAAGTTGTCTTTCTTTTGTAGATCCAGCAAAAGCAGGTATTGTAAAGTTTGAACCTGTTGTCTTAGTTAACTCGTGTTTTCCACCACCACCAGATCCACCAGAAGCAGCGTCCCAAACAGCTTTTGAACCGTCCCACTTTAAGAACTGACCGCTTGAAGGAGAGTCTTGGCCAATCTTTGTAACATGACCGTCACCATCAAAAGTAAATGCTGCAGTTCCACCGGCTTCTTTTAATGAACCGCCATCGTCAAGAATAATATCACCTGTAACTTTTGCATCACCAGCAACAGTTGTTACTGAATCAGCTCCGTTACCAATTGTAACATCAACTTCATCTTCAGCACTGCCGTCTGTTAAAACTAAACCAGGCTGAATTTCGCCATCATGTGTTGCAATACTTAACGTAAGCTTACCACCTTCAGCACCATTACTAGCATCAGCGACAGCAGCTTCAACTTTTGCAAATAATATGTTATCCTGATTATCATCATCAGCATAGAATTCGATAAGTCCAGCTACATCATTATCAGCACCTGCTGCACCTTTATCTTTAACAAATCTAAGTCTTGCGCCGGCAGCGTCATTTGTTGTATTCTTTATGATAACTAAAGGATCACTAGCATTTGCTGAAGAAAAAGTAGACGTATCACCATTTACTTCTAGATCACCTCCAACAGTTACGTTGGAGTTAAATGCTGCCGCACCAGCTTCTGAGCCATCTAATGTTAAAAACGTCGTATCAGAACTTCCATCTGTTCCCTTAAATATAATGTCTGTATCATTACCTTGTGCATCAAGTGTTATGTTTCCGGCACTAGTTGCAATTGTTACTGCAGCATCACCAGTTGTTATATCGTCAGCAGCACCTGCGCCAATATATGTCTTAAGCACTGAAGCTGAAACATGTGTCATTGTTCCGTTATCATTAATGATAAATCTATCAGCATCTGCGATCGTAGTAGTTGGAGATCCAACGTCTGTACCACCGTCCAACAAATTAAGTTCTGTAGTAGTAATTGTAGCACCATCAAGCTTATTTAACTCAGTAGCCGTTGAAGTTACTAGTGTACCTCCAAGTTTTAGACCTCCTGCTGAACCATCATGATCAGCAATATCTACAGTTGATTCTCCAGTTGAAGTACCACCAACAATCTTTAAAGCTTCTGTGTTTTGACTATTAGCTTCTACAGATACTATAACAGAACCTCTCTCAGAGCCAGCTGTTGGATCAACGATTTCACCTGTAACAATTCCATAGTTTGTCTCTGTGCTATTGCTAGCTTCACCTGCAAATCTAAGATTTCCTAAAACATCATTCGCAGCCGGCGAAGAAGAGTTGTGGTGTAATTTTAAATTAGGACCTTGTGTCCCGTCAGATTCTCCTGTAATTTGAAAAGTTGGTCCACCTGATGCAGCGCTTGGAAGTTTTACTTGCATTGTAGTATTGTTATATCTAGCAAGATAAATATCCTGATCTGCACCAAAGTAAACTTTACTTAAGTCACTTAGATAAACATCTTTCCATTCGTACGTTGCAGATCCCAGATGATAAGTATCAGCAGCAGAAGGTAGCAAACTACCTTGTATTCTATTTGAATTAATATCTAAAGTGCCACCTAACTGAGGTGATGTATCATCTACCAGATCAGACATACCTCCGCCACCACCAACGTAAGTTGATAAGTCTGAGGCCGGTATTGTCTTCATTGTTCCATTATCATTAACAATAAAACCGTCAGAGTCTGCAATTGTTATTGAACTTCCTACAGAAGTTCCTCCGTCAAGCAAGTTAAGTTCAGCAGCTGTTGATGTTACTAATGTTCCTCCTAATTTAAGTCCACCAGTTGCCCCGTTATGATCTGGCAAGTCAACAGTTGCTATTCCTGCTGTTGCTGTACCTTCTATTGCCAAAGCAACAGTTTCAGTATTATCTGCTAAAACTTTAAAATCAAAACCACCTCTCTCATCACCAGCTGTAGTTGATATTATTTTGGCATCAAATTCACTATAAATTGTAGCAACGCCACCAGCATCGTCACCATAATATTGTATTCTACCTATAACATCATTTGCTGTAGGTGAAGAAGAGTCATGCCAAAACACTAACTGCGGCCCAACACCCCCCGCCCAGTTTGACTTCAAACCAAAGACAGGTGCCTCTGATGTCGCACTATCCATATTTAGTTGTAGCTGCGTATCACTGTGTCTATTTAATTGAAAATTTTGATCATTACCGAAAATGATCTTGCCAGAATCACTTAAATATAAATTTTGATATTCTGCTGAAGTAGATCCTAAATCATAAGCACCTGCTGCAGTTGGAATTACATCTCCTTGTATTTGTACTCCATTTGTACCCGTTAGAACTATAGCTGAACCACTTAAGATAACGTTTCCACTTGTAGTGCTAAGATTAACTTCAGCGTCGCCTACAGTTATATCATCAGCAGCTGAAGCGCCGCCGCCAGTATATGTTTTAAGATCAGATGCCGGGATTGTTTTCATTGTTCCCGCATCATTAACAATAAAACCGTCAGAGTCAGATATTGTTATTGAAGAGCCTACAGAAGTTCCTCCGTCAAGCAAGTTAAGCTCAGCAGCTGTTGAAGTAACTGCAGTACTGTCTAACGTAAGGCTGCTAGCTGTAATTCCTGCTGCCTTAAAGTCAACAAGTGTCATATCTGCAAGAGTTGTTACAGATCCACCTGTAACATCTTTACGACCTACACCCCATGTGTCATTAGCAACACGTCCAATAACTAGAGAATTATTAGCAACAGATGATCCACTTAGTAGAGCTAAACCACCATTTGTATTAGCAGAGCTAGCTCCACTGCCTAGCAAAACTACAGGATCTTCAACAATTAAGTTGTCTGTATTTACAGTAGTAGTTGTACCATTAACTGTTAAATCACCAGTCACAGTTAAATTATTAGCAAAAGTTCTATTGCCAGTTAGTAAAGCATCTGGAGCAGTTTCAACTTTACCGCCCATTCCGCTGTGACCTGTGCAGTAATAATACAATACAGAAGGTGCATCTTGCTCTAAGATTATTTGCGTATAAGCGCCAGCATTTCCGGGAGTACCACCAGTAGTTCTACCAGTAGTATATTCAGAGCCACCGCCATGGGAACCATCTGATGTCGTGCTAAATCTTAAAGGATGAGTATTATTAGTATTATCACTTTGATCAAAGTAATAAACTACACCTTTTGCCAACGACAAAGTTTGCTGTGAAGTACCGTCAATAACAAATTTACCACCTGCAACAGTTACAGTTACAGAAGATCTAGCAGAAAAAGTTGTAGAGCTTAAAGCTAAACCGCTACCTGCGCTATAAGTTGTATTAGTATCTGTTGATGCAATAGTAATAGCACCGTTTGATGCAGACGTTACAGTTACATTTGATCCTTGTTTTATATAAGAAGATCCATCTGATAACTGCGTTAATGATCCACTTAACCCGCTTGCAGCAACTAAAGGGCCTCCTGATAATTGCAAATTATTGCTAGCATCTTCTATTAATTTTGTATCTCCAAAAGATGATGTAACGTGATGAACTTCTTTCCAGAGCTTAGAAGATGAACCTAAAGTTCCTTCTCCGTTCGCTCTAGGCACTATGTTTTTTGTAGCCATTTAATTAGTCTCCTAAACTTTATTCTCTTTCTTAATTATTAAATCTCGCTGCTTTAATTTAAATTTATATTATGATTTTGGCGTTAAGTTACCATCACCGTCTATTTCAAAATAAACATCAACTCTGCCTGTAGAATTTGTAGGCATTAGATCATCACTTGTCCCGCCAGCAATTATTGCATTTATATCTACATCAAAAAGGCCAACGCCTTCGTTGTAGTCGCTTCTTAAAACTAAGTCGTTGCTGCTTAAATCAAACAGCGTGCCTTCATTTGCAACCTCATCAGAAATAGCATAGCCATAGTTGTTTTCATCTTTAATTACTTTTTTAACTTTATAAGACATTATTTACTCCTAGAAGATTTCCCAGTTACTTGTACCATCACTCATTACTGATAATGATTGACTAACGTCAGTTAGAGCTAAAGAAATTAATCCGTCAATAGTATCTGAACCACTGGCATCTAAAATTAATGCATTAGATCCTGCTTTTATCTTGAATCTAATATTTGCGTCTGTATTACTTGATGCTGCTGGTAACGTAGCTACAATATTTCCAGATGTTGTTGTAACTCCATAATGATAACTAGCTGCTGCAGTAAAATCTGCGCTTTTTGCTTGATAAGTAAAGGGCTTTACGTAACCTTTAATATCTGATACTGGCACTAGCTTTGTTGTTCCTGCATCGTTTACTACAAAACCGTCAGTATCTACTAAAGTTATTGACGAACCAACAGAAGTTCCGCCGTCTAATAAATTAAGTTCAGCAGCTGTTGATGTAACTTGTGTTCCACCTATAGATAGGGTTCCTACTCTAATTGGGCTATATGAAGTTATACTTCCAAATGAAGATGATGCTGGAGAGGTCGCACTTTCTGCCAGATTGAATTGAGTGCCATCCCACCATAAACCAGGTAGGGTTGAGCTTGCAGAAGCACCACGACCAAATATGATACCTCTATCGCCTACATTGTTAAATGTTTCTGAGCCTGTTATTCCTAAGCCGATAATTGAATCTTTAAATGTTGTATTAGAAGAAGATACTGTTGTTGTCGCACCTTGTACTGTAAGATTTCCGCCAACTGTTACATTATTTTCAAAACTTGTTTCACCTTTAAAGAAAGAACTACCTGTTACAAAAAATCCTTCTGACGCAGTTAAATATAATGATTGCGTCAAAGATCCGCTCATATATTTGTGGAATAAATTATATCCTCTAGACGCTGTCATTTGAGTTTCATATATAGCAAATGATCCGCCAGAACTCTCTGTTATAAAAGTATTATCAAGAAAAAAGCCGTGATGCATCTCATCTTCACCTCTTCTATCAAAAGAAGCAGTTAAAGATGCTGTTGTTTGAATGTTATTAGAATCAATATTTTCTAATAGCGTTTGAACATTTAATTTATCTTCTAAGACTAGCTCAAATCTGTCGCCATCTGTGTTATTAAAAGGAGTTACAGTTGCCTGAAATGCATATTTAGTTACACCTGTAGTTAGATCAAAGTATCCAAGGCCACCAGTAACTTCAGAACCAGTATTTGCTTCTATTAAATTATTTGAAAGATTTATTAACTGAGGATAAAAAGCCATTACAACCTCTTTGTATTTTATTGCTTATCTATAATTATAATACAGATATATCTCCGACTGACAATGACCAAACTTTATTAACTTTATCTACTAACGTTAGTTTAAATCTATGTATTCTTTTATTGCTAGGATCGTCTTCTTTACTTACTAAGTAAGGTAATGCCTTAAAATTACAAGACATCCTTAAGTTAACAGTTTTTTCTTGAAGGTCTATATTTCTAACATCTCCAGTTGAAATAACTAAATTATCAGGATTAGTAATTGTTTGTAAATTTATATTACTTGTTATATTAAAGTAGCTATTATTATTTTGATTGCGTCTTGGGAAGGCAAATAAACTTTGAAATAAACTAATACCTCTAAAAGAATTGTGTATATATCTAGCTCTGTTATATGAATGATGATGGAGAGGTATCATAGTATTAAATAAGGTACTAGATGTTATTATACCGCCTAATTCCCCTCTTCTAGTAGGTGGATATGATGCCCACGTTCCAAAATTATCCCTGTTGCTAACGAATAAGCTATTATCAAAATTAGAGGAATCATATTGCACCCAATCGCCCTGTATAAAAGAATCAACAATCGTGTTTCCTTTTAAATTTACTTTATTTGAACCAAAATAATTACTATAAGAGTTAATAAAATTGTTAAGAGAGTAAATACTTCCATTATTTGTAAAATTGCTTAAGTGACTGTAAGTGTTAGAGCTTTCTTTAATTTTAACATAAGGAATGTGAAAAATTAGTCTATTTATTACCAACCCAGTAGCATCTGCATTTAAATTATTTCTATAGTTAATTAGATTATTAGAATATTTAAATGAAACATTGTTGAAATCATTGCTTTTAATTCTAGTATATTCTTGCCAGTCTGAATTTATTTTATTATAAAAGTTACTTTTTAATTTTGAAGTCAAGTCTATATTTAAATATTTTCTTTTTAATGCACTTTCGTAAGGTGTTCCTGAAAAGCTTAAGTTAATAGTCTTACTATTGCTACTATCATATAAGACATTAGTAAATGGTCTAACATTACTTAATGTTATATTTGGGAATCTACTTTTAATATCACTACTTAAGTCATCCAAAGATAACTTTTCGCCAGAAATAAAATTATCATATATCCTACAAGGAAAAATTCTGTTATAATTTAAATTATTTTTGTCTGTATCATTATCTTTAATAGCACCTTTTGAAAAAATAGATTTACTAGAAAATCCTCTTCTGGTTGCTCTTATATGTGTAGTTTTATAATTATATTTGTTTTTTTGATCTAAAGATGAAGTTGGATTAAAAAAAGCGTTAGTAGTTATATTAAAATCATCGTCTGATAGCGTTTTAATTTGACCTGAGCTTATAAAATTATCATTGCTAATAACCGGTTCTTTTGAAAGTCCTGAATCAACATAGACTTTTTGTAAATAAGGAGAATTGCTAGTATTTACTGAATCACCTGTGTCAATGTCTCTTATCGTTGAATTATTTCCTAAGTTTAGTAGTAACCTAGGCTTTGAAGTAACTAAAGTAGTTCCGTTATGTATTATAGGGAGGAATCTATTTTCCCATTCATTTCCGTCATCTGAAGTATCAAAAGCAGTATAATATTTTAAAGGGCCTAAGTCTGCCTTATTGAATAAATTTTCATTTTTAACGTTACCGCTATCGTAATAAGTCTTGTCTGGGTGACAGTGAATGCTAGTAAAACAAAAGTCATTATTATTAAAAGCGTTGCTATTTCCTGTAGAACCGCTATTAGGAAAACTATAACTTACATTGTCGCCAATTGAATTAGAGTGCCATAACAAATGAGTAACAACTGGAGGAATTTCGTGATCAAAAAATTCGAAATAAATTTGATAGTCTGCCGGTATAATATCATTATCAACAGCATCAGAAAGATCTATCATTATTGTTTGATTTTGCTTTTTAACTTCGTCGCTTATGCCTAGGTTATAATATTCAGGAACATTTTTTAGAACGCTATTTGAACCAGTTGTCCAACCAGGAAGAACACCATTAGCACCAGTAATTTCAAATTTAAAGTGTGTTCCATCAAATAAATTTTCTAAAAATTCTAAGTCTGGACTTCCATTAGACCAGCCTGGTCTATAATAAAGTGTATTTGTCTCCTCATTCTCGTCATTTCTAAAATTTAAATTATTTCCGCTATCTCTATAGTCTACAATATCACTATTAGATACATTTTCCCAATCGTTTTTAACAAAACTTATTTTAACTTTATTTGATATAGGAGCTTTTCTTCCCGTTGTTAAAGTCCAGCCATCAGAATAGTTCATGTTAGAATCATCTGTTGTTTGTATAAACGTATCGTTTTGTACATTAATATTTTTTAAGCTTGCCGTTATGTCATTTGATTTAACAGATGAATTATTGCTAAATGTACCAGATACTTCAGAAAAATCAAAGTTTCCGCCCGACAATGAAGCTGAAACTTTATTGTTATTTAATGTAAAGTTTGCATTAGATATTTTAATATTACTTTTTGTTGTAATGTTGTCATCTAAAAATATATTGTTTTTTACATTAAAAGATCCTGTAATTTTCAAAGAATTACTTGCAGTAATTTTATTTGTTGAATCTTTTATTATAAAATTACTATTTAATTTAAATCTTTCAAAATTTGCTTTACTAGTATCTAATGAAAACGTAGATCCATTACTACTCGTATTAGATGAAATTGAGTCAAAATATTTATTATATGCCATTGCTAATCCTTCTAAGCAAAGATCCAAAGTTTATATGTAGCACCTTTAACGATTGTATTACCGCAGTATAAAAGTTCAACAAATTGATTTTCATTTAAAAATTCAGTTACGTCATCTATATTAGTAGAACCATCAAGTTGACCATTACCAGTAGTGTATTTTCCTAACCTTATACCATTCGTTATTGTAACACCATCATTTGTAATATTATGTGGCATTAAATTAAAATAAAATAATTTATCACCAACCTTTTTATAAACTGATCCATACACTGGGTGGAAAAAAGCATTATTATAACATTGTAAAAATACTTCAGCTCCTGTAATTGATTTAATCCCTACAGGAACTAAACTTATTATTGTACCCGGTAATATATGATCATATAAATGATTGCTATCTAAATTTATCCAAAACTTTTTATTGTCCTGATTGTTAAAATGTAAATTAATTACAATCCTTTTTCCAAATTTTAAAAGTTTTGCTGTTGAAGCTGTGCTACCTAGAGTTAATTTATTAATACTGTTCGTATTTCCTACAACGCTAAAGTCACTATTAAAGTCAGACTCATCTATAGAACCAACCCTTACATTTAGTGTATTGTATAGTTGAGAATTTCTACTAGCTCCTTCACTTATTACCCACTGTGTACTTTGATTAACAACTTTTTTTCTAACTTTACAACCTGTCCCGGCAATAATCAAGTCTTCTCCTGGTGAGCATTCTGTCAAAGAGCCAGTAATAGAAGATCCAGAAAGATTTTTTTCAATATATAAATTACTATTAAATATTATATTATTATTGAACTTTATATCACCAGAATTATTAAAAACTCTATTACTAGAATCATTAATAAAAAATAACTCATTACTTTCAGCGCCACCAGAAAATGTCAAGTTATTTTTTACGTTTATATTACCAGTTATATGTATTTTACTACTTTCTAATCTAATGATCCCACTAGAAGAAGTATCTACTGTTAAAGGAAAGCTTGAAGGCTTAAATACACTATCATTTGCGTCAAAAGATAAGATTCTGTCTTGAGTTAAATTATATTTTTTTCTATTTAAGAAATCATTAAAAGACATATTGCCACCTTATGGATTTGTATCGTGAATTCTTTGCCACTTGCCGCCGCCTTTGTATCTAATTACATTTGTATAAACTGAAGATAAAATATTTGATGCACCAGCAGCTTCAGAGTCTAAAGTATTTCCTGCAACATTCGGTTCTTCTGGCCATATATGATCTAGCTGAACATCGTCACCAGTATCACTTATTCCTGTATATGTCCCGCCGCCATATGACATTAACTTAAGAGGCACATTAATTCTAAATCTTTGCTTAAAACTATACCCTGGATTATTAGCCCTAGAATAATATTCTTTACCTCTTCCGATATGTGAGTTTAATAAAGTGTTGTTAGATGATCCAGCACCATCAGCTCTATTTCTTACAATTCCGATATAACAGACAATAAAAGTCATTCCTTCTTTTATTTCAGGAAACCATGGCCTAAACATAATTCTAAATTGCGCAAGCCCATCTGCACCTGTTCCAGAACTAGAGCCAGTTCTGCAATTATGTTCACTATGACCATGAGAAATAAAAATAACTGTATGAACTAAAGAACTTAAGTAATTGTCTCTATGTGTTTGTGTGAGTCTAGATAAGTCATAAGTATGATAATCTCTAAAGCTTGAAGCGTTTCCCCCGTTATAAAGATAGCCTTGTGTTGGTTGATAAGACCAGCTTCCAGCATGAACTCTTCTTTTATGTAATGCGCCAGCTGAAGGCGTAGTTACTGAGCTTCCGCCTATATTTTCTGTTTCACCGTTTATATTTGTTTTATCATAAACAACAGCATCACCATTAGATTTCGTAAACGTATTATTTATTGCGTTATTTGTATCATGTTGAAAATAGTATTCGCCTGAAGCATTGTTTTCTATTAAATCATTTATATTAATAAAAGAAAATGTCATATCAGGTGAATTTTTTATTTCCCACCTCTTGTGGCCTTTAGGCGAGTCAACAACAGTTGGCAAGTAACCTTTTCCTGACCTAAGTAGCTTATTTTCGTTTGAATCAATATTTATTAATGAACCTGTAAAACTATTTGCCTTAAGAATGTCGAATTTAACATTTTGATTAAAGCAAATTTCTTCATCACCGTCTAAAACAAAATTATTATTACTGTCTAAAGATATTAAGTTATTTGTTTTATTGTAGAACTTCAAGCCTTTCCCGGAATTATTAAAAACTACTTTATTTGACCCAGTAAAGTTACTACTAAAATCTACACTCCCAGTTATCTCTATTGCATTACTTTTAAATTTTATATTTGAAGAAGCCCCGGAAGAGCTAGATAATATTTCCTTAATATTTAAATCAGACGCAGTACTATGATCAACGTAAACTATACTTTCATTTTTATAGTCTATGCTAGACGTTAGTTTATGTACGATTGGATTATATGCCATTATTCTACCTTAAAATTAAGTTATTATCCATCCCCATGAAGCATCATTACTATAAATTAAAGTATATGAGCTTAAAGGTTGTAAAGATGCTGAAGCATTTTGTGTGCCATCAATATATTGACTATGAGTAGGAACAATGTTAACAGAATTAGTTGAACTTTTATTTTTAACAATGTAGCTATAACCTGTTGAAAACGAACTGTAGTTTTCAAGAGTAAGATCTTGATTGTCAACAGTAACATTTAACATATAAATGTTTCCAGTATCATTTGAAGATAACTGATTAGGATTACTATTAACAGTAACACTATTTATTGATGGTAGTAAATTGCTTTTTAATTCACTTAAAGTTCCACTTAGAATTTGATCGTTACTATTCCAGTAAAGTGTTCCTGTTACATTGTAAAGCTGATTACTATAATTTGATGAAGTTCCATTTCCTACATCTTTAAACGTATATAAACTAGAACTTACAGCATTTGAAGCAGTTAAATTCGTTATAGAAACGTCTTCTTTTATGTCTAATTTATTGCTAGAAAATCTAAGATTTCCTGTCTCAAGCAAAGAAGCTGTAAGAACATTAGAGTCGTTTAGATGAACACCATCGCCAGTAGTAAAATTAACACCTCCTGATCCACCTTCAGAACCACTAAGAAGTTTTAGTTCTGTAGACGTATTTGGGTTTTTCCAAAATAAAGAACCTGTTATGTTAATTAACTGACTATCTTCAAAAGTCTGACTCGTTGCCTGATTTTTAAATGTATGTAAACTTGAGCTTACACCTAATGATGCTGTTACTATTTTACTAAGTGTAATAGAATCTGTATTGTACTTTATTGTTTGACTATCACCGCTATCTCTAAACTCAACATTATTATGAGTAAGTTCTATAGAACCAGCTGGCTGAGTTGAATTATGAATTAATTCAATAGTATCGTTAACATCTAGTCTAAGTTTACCAGTAGACTTTAAAGATAATTTAGGATTATTAGAATCAAATGTTATTGCTTCGGTTGCAAACTGTAATGAATATTTGTTAGTATTTGAGGCATTTATTTTTAGCGGAATTGACCCGTCACCAAAAAACGACATATTTGAGCCAGTTATTCCTATGTTTGAGCCGCTAATATTGATATCGCCAGTTGATGTTTTAAAATTAGCAGCTGCATCACCTAATGTAACATCATCAGCAGCAACTGATCCACCACTTCCTCCAGGCGAAGTACCATCAACTGTAAGGTTACCTGAAACATGTAAGTCTCCACCAAAAACAGCTGTCCCTTTTGTAGAAGTACCTCTAGAACCTATAGATCCAGATACGAAAAAGTTAAGATCTGCTGACTGTTTAGGTTGCATTGAAGTTGTACCTACACCAGACCCGGATAATAATATAACTTGACGATTAAGAGATCCGTAATGAGATCCTAATCTAAGCATTTCTTCTGGTGTAGTACCATTATGTGTTCTAAATATTAAATCGTTGCCTCCAGCTTGATGAACTATAGCTCCAATGTGACCGGCCTGCCCCGCAAATTCTAATGATGAACTATTTGCATTAGTTGATCTTTGAATTCTAACAGTAGCGTTTGCCTCTTTAATGTGCAAAGTAGAAAGAGGCGTATTTAATCCTACACCTATTCTATTTTCGCTACCGTCAACAAAAAACATACTACTAGAATTGTCTGATTCTATTCTAAAATCGACGCTATTACCTTGTTCATTGAATACAGCACTTCCATTGTCAGATAGAAAAATATCATAACCGGATGCCGCAGTCCCAGTGCCACCAAGCCCTAAACTACCAGTTAAACCAACAGGACGTATTATAAACGGATCACTACCTTGATCAAACCATATATTGTTTGATCCGCCTCCACCTGTCGATGATATTGTAACTTGGCCATTAGAAGCTGTTGCAATAGAAATGTTACTTCCTTCAACAAGATAAGATGAACCATCTGCTAAAGTCTGCAAAGAACCTGTAAGACCTTGTCTAAATATTGTATTATTTTTAACGTCTATTCCGCTAGTTCCTGTTAACTGTAATTTACCGCCAGAAGTTAGTATTACATTTGTTCCGTCACTAGAAAGTTTTCTAACATTGCTACCAGAAAGTCTAAATTCTGAAGCTGCTAAAGGCACGTAAGGCGAAGGACTTCCTGGTGAAGGAGGAATAGATGTAATAATTCCATTTTGTGCATCACCTTGTGTTGCATGCCACATACTTCCAGAAGCACCGAATATTAATGACTGAGCAGTTCCTAAAGCGCCGCTGGCAACTATAATGCCACCTTGGACTGGAGGTTCTCCTGCAGCTTGTGTTGTCCCGCTAGCTAAAAGTATAAATCTATCTCTAACTAGTAGATTTTCTGTGTCTATTGTCGTTGTTGTTCCATCAACTTTTAATTTTCCATTTAAAGTTAAGTTATCTAGTGTAAGACTTGGATTTACTTTGAGGCCTGTGGAGCTTTGTTGTAAAGTTGTTCCATCTAGTATTAATGTCGTTGTAACTTTCTTAGAAGAAGCTACAGATTTAACTGATATTGCGTCTGAACCACTTAAAGATAAAGTATTACTGTTTGCAACTGATATTTCAGAAGATACATCATGCGAGCCAGTAACTTTAAATGATGTCATTGCTCCAGCTGTTATAGGACTACCTCTCCAATTAAGAGTTCCTCCATTATTTGTTAATTCATGTGTTACTGTAGAACCAATTTGAATTCCATTACTTGCTGTAATGTTAGATAGATTAATAGAATCTTTTAGAGAATATATTACTTTTTTTGATGCACCTACAACTAGTGATTGTACTTCTGTATTTGTTCCATCTGAAAAGTCTATTTGCTCAGAATTTGATATTGTAAAAGGCGATCCAGATCCATTATTTGATGAATTTACTGTAAATGATGACATTGTACCGCCACCAGCTGCAGCAATTGTTACCTGTCCACTCGAGCCTGTAGAAATAGTTATGTTTGATCCTTCGACAAGGTAAGAAGAACCGTCTGTTAGAGTCTGAAGGGAACCACTTAAACCATTATAAAAACTACCAGTAGCTGCATGGACATTCTTCCATCTTCTGGTAGCGTCGCCTAAGCCTCCTTCGTTATTACCTCTTGGAACAAACTTTTTTGTTGCCATAATATTATTCCTTTATATTGCGCAATATTAAATATTATTTATTTAGTTCTATTTATGCTTTAGGTATAATATAATCTGAATTACTAGCATCAAATTCAAACAACAAATCTTGTGCAGAGTTTTCAAGACTTACCTCAACAGCATCAGAAACATCACTTATTCCTGTCAATGTAACAGCAACTTCATGTAAGTTAGTGCCTTGATCTACATTAAAAGAAAATCCAAATAAACCAGTTTTACCATCTCCAAAGTCAAAAATACTTAACTCTTCTTGCTGAATTGCGTCATTAGCAGAACTTATAGTTGTTAATTCATGTATACTATAAATATTTTCGTCACCTGTTCCACCTGCTTCAGCATTATCTTTTGTTTCTCCAATAAATCTATAGACAGGCTTTCTTCTTATGTACGGATAAGTTTTTTGTATTCTATTTAAATCAACTCTTCTAGCCATTTTATCCTCACAATAGTTTAGCAGCGTCTGAAGCCAGGTCTGATCTGTATCCTTTAGGTAAGTTAATATGCGTCGTATATATAGAATCTTTCATTTTTTCTATGACTTGCGTTAAACCATTTGACTTCATATCTAAATATGGAGCATCTATCTGGTCTGTATCTCCTAAAAGTAATATTTTAGAGTTTTGACCTACGCGTGTTACTATTGTTTTAAGCTCATGTATTGTTGCATTTTGCGCTTCATCTACTATAATATAACTATCATTAAAACTTCTTCCTCTCATAAAAGAAAGCGGTGCAACATCAAATATACCTCTTTCTTTCATCATGTCAAAGTATGAAAGATCTCCGAAAGCATTTCTAAAATTATCAACAATAGGATTTAACCACGGTGCCATTTTGTCATTAATATCACCAGGTAAAAAGCCTAAATCTTTTCCAACTGCTTGAATAGGCCTTGTAAATATAATTCTTTTATATATAGAATCTTTGCCTGCAACTAAATTTAATGCTGACATTAAACTTAAATAAGTTTTGCCACTTCCTGGAAGCCCTGTTATTGTTACAAGTGGAACGCTGTCACTTAATATCATCTGTAAAGCAAAGTGTTGTTCTTTGTTTTTTGGATCAACTGTTGATTTCTTTTTAATAGCATCCTTGTTGTCTAATAAGTGTATTTTTTCATTAGCATAATAACAAAGCGAAGATCCATTATTTGTGTGAGGTTTTGCTATTAAAAATTGATTTTCTGCCCTTATTTCTTTGAAATCTTCCCTTGAGACAGAGACATTTCCTTCTTTGTATAATTGACTAATTTTTCCTTCTTCTAAAAATATTTCTTCAACGCTAGATCTTTCATAGTCTGTATCTATATTTTCATAATCAGCAAAGTAATCATTTGCATTTAATTTTAAAGCATCACACTTAACTCGAAGATTAATATCTTTTGTAATTAATATTACTTTTCGTTCAGGATTTTTATTTGCTATGTCTTCTAAACAAGATATAATAATATTGTCGTTTGTTTTGCTTATGCTTAATATTTTGCTGTCTGTGTAATTCTCCACCCATACCTTAACGAATATATTATATTCTTCTACAAGTACACCAGAATGTAAATTTCCTATATCTCTGTAACTGTCTAGCTTTCTATTAATATATCTAGCAGACTCCCCCAAAATACCGGCTTTGTCTTTAAATCTATCTAACTCTTCTAATACAATTAAAGGAATATAGATGTCATTGCCAACTAACTTATCTAGACAATCTTTGTCATACAATAAGACGCTAGTATCAACTACAAAAATCTTTCTGTTTTCCATGTAAATTTCCTGTTTCGTTTCTATTATAATGAAACATTACTATTTATTTTAGGAAACATTTAAATGAAAGATAAAATTACATGCTTTGGGAAAACAATCTTAAATAACGAAGACTGCAAAAACACAGAATGTATTTACTGGTATGAAAACGCTAATAATAAAAACTGTATTATTAACGCTTCAAATGAAAAATGTCACACACTTCAAGAAATAGGCGACATTTTTAATATCTCAAGAATGAGAGTTTGTCAAATTGAAAAAAAATCTATACAGAAAATAAAAAAGTATCTAGACAGTTAATCAACTAAAGATTTTCTATGTTGAAGACTTGTTTTAATCATTGCTGAAGCTGACTTACTAGTTTCTCTTAGCGACTTTCTAAGTCTTACACCTGCAGATTTATTGCCTTTAAGTGACTTATTAATATCTTTTTCAAGGGTATCAACGAGAACCTTTAAAATTTCATATTGTTCATTTAAAGTTTCTTCATAAATTGTTTCGTCAGACATTTAATTTCTCCTCTTTTGTTTTAAATAAATTGACAATGTCTTTCATTAAAGTTGTATCTTCTAGCTCTAAAGCTAAAATTTTAATCAAATGCTTAAGTTCAGTTTGATTAATACCAAATTTAATAATTTCATTTTTAATATCTCTACACTTTTGCAAAGACTCTATTTGTGATTGTTTGCTCATTGTGATAAGTCTCTTTGAAATTTTTCTTTTGAAAGTTTAAAATTATTTTTATCTATAACATCAATAAATTCACATATTACAAAGTTTTCAATCTTAGTTTTATTATATAATACACTTTCGTTAATATTATTTTCTAATAAAAAGTAAATTTTTTCCCATATGTAAATTTCTTCAATATTTTTTTTTGTTAAAAATTCTAAATATTTTGTTGGTAAATTATAAGATAAGTCTTCCTTATTAACAACTAAAGACTTGTAATTAGTTGTATCTGATATTATATTTGATTTGTTTAAGCCGACTATTTGGTGTATTATGCCACAATTATTACACTCAACATACTTTTCTTCCATACTGTCATCATTAAGCTTATTGAAAACTACAAATTGATGATATACAGGCTTTTCAATTTTATTATAAATTGGTAAAACACACTGGCATTCTACAGTGTGACAAATATAATCTTTCATTTTATTTTAAGTTGATCGTATCCCCAAGACTTTGCAGAGTCAATTTCAGCTCCAACAACAAAACTAATTTTTTCCAAAGAATCTCTGCTTAAATTTAAGTCTTCACTTCTTTCAATAATAGAAGTAACAAGCTTATTTTTAAACACTTCCATGACGTTATAATAATTCTTACCTAGACTTAGATTAATCTCGTCATGATTTAAACTTTTACTCTTTTTTTGTACCTTTGACATAATTTATATACCTTATTTTTAGAAGTTTTTCTTCTAACTCTTTCTTAATATAGTTTATTAAATCATACTCTAATGCTGATATTATATTGCCTTTTTTATTTTTATAAACTCCAAATTTTAAAATTTTATTATATACTTTTATAGAGTATTTTAGAAACTCTATGAAATCTAAGTTTTTACAATAAACATCAACTTTTTCACTACTTAGCCTTTTAATTCTTTTTTGTATAAAATCTTTTTCTAAATTTAAAGATTTAAGTTCTTTAATTTTTTTAAAAATTTCGTTATTTTTTTCATTAAAAGATATAAAATCAGGCCCTAAAGTTACATTGTCTAATACTTTTATATTATTTTTAATGTCAAAAGCTAGACTTGTATAATCTTTTATTAGCTTTACACCAGATGCTATTGATAAATCTTCGTAAAGAAAAGGATCGTTATCATCAAATCTTTTTTCATAAACAATGCATGTCATATTATTTTTTAATATACAAGCCTTTAAAAAATTAGAAACCTGAACTGTCATTCCTCTACAAATTAATAACAATGTCTTATTGTTTTCTTTGCAAAATTCAATTGCAGGTATTAAATGTTGATCTTTTTCTATAAAACCATCAATTAATATAGTACCACAACTTCTTTTGACAATTTTATTCTTTGTAAAAAAAATAGAATAAAAGTTTTTGTTTATATTAATGTTAAACTTAGACTCTTTCTTTTTTATTACTTGATTCTTTAATTTTGTTTCGTGTATGTTTATAATACTTTCTGGACCAGCGAACTCTAAGATTTTTAAAAACTTATTTAAAAAGTCTTCGTTTTCAACTAGATTATTTAAATAAGCTTTGAACAGATTTAATGTTAAGTTAGACTTTTGTTTTTCAAAAATATCTTCATTTTCAAAAAGATATTTTATTAGTCTTATTGAAGATCCAGGAAATATTTTTTCTACTTTTAGAATATATTCTTTTAAAATATCGCCGTATATATTGTCTAATTTTTTTGATAAAAGCAAACTATATAAAAAAACGTATCTTTTTGATACAATATTACCTTTACTTACTACTTTTATCTTATTGTTTTCAAAATCTCTTACGAATTTTTTAAGATCACTCGCTATCGTATTTAACTTGCTCAATATCTTCTCGCTTAAATGAAGTAATTTCTTTTATATCTTCGATTCTTTTTTCTGCTAAACAGATTTTAAAAAAAGCAGACATTATTGAAACTACAAAAAGTGTATAAAAAATATTTATATTATTATTTGCAAATAATGTAGCAACTGAAGCTATCATTGTAATTTCAGGAAATGTTAGATTTATATTAACGTTCATGATTTTTTATTAAAAACTCTCCGATATTAAATGTATCTTTTAAATATTTTAAACAAATATTTTCACATTTATAACAACTTTTCCATGTAAAACTACTATGTTCTTTATATGGATTCTTATTTAACGTTATCTTAGACAAGCTTTCATCTTTTATTTTGCCAATCATTAGAGAAAGTCTTTCAGCATGGTCTTCTGCTGGCACATAGAAACTTACAGGATTCATGTTATCATCTTTTAATATTTCAATATCTTCTAAAGTTAGCCCTGCTTCTTCTTCAAGTTCTCTTACAGCTGAAATATATTCTGTTTCTCCAGGGTCAACTCCTCCTTTTGGAATATCAAAGCATTTATTACCTAATTTATTTTCATTGTCAATTGCTTTTAGTAATAAAAAACTATTTTCATTAAATTTATTTTTCTTATAAATTAAAAATCCTGCTCCAGACATTTAGTACTCACAATATGATTTAAAAAAGTCATTAGGAAACATATGATAACATTTACTCATAATTCTTTCCCAATCACTATCTAGTATATATGTAATTGCTTCATCCTCTTCGTTTCTAATACTCCTGCCTACAGATTGTACTATTGTCCTGATAGTTTGAGTATCATACCACCACTTCCACTTGTTCATTTTTTTACGACAAACTTTGTCACCTAAATATGGAAATGGAACTTTGCAAATAATTTGAAACTTACTCAGGTCTCCTTTTAAGTCAACGCCTTCTGACATTGAAGGAGATACTAATATCGTATCATTTTTGCTGCGACAATGCTCCTCTAACATCTTTTCTCTATTAACTCCATAGGCAACTTTAATTCTTTTGCTTCTTACTGTTGTGCGTATATATTCAGCTATTTTTTTATTATGTGTATGTATAATACCTTTTTGACCTTTATGTGTATCAATTATCTCTTTTATTGTCTTTGTTATCTTTGGCAGTGTTTTGTCAATTGTGCTAGCTGACATTTTACCTGTATTCATGTAAACAATAGGTCTTTTAGCAGGATCAAAAGGAGTTTCTTCTTTAATAAAAGATACTTTTTCTGGATCTAGACCAATTAGTTCACAAAATCCATCTTGAGAGATAATTGTTGCTGACATGAAAATTATATAGTCTGCATGATTAAGAAGGTATTCGTGTGCATATTTCGATACTTCAATAGGCTTAAAAATTAATTTTATCAAATTTTTCTTGTCAGTTTGTGCTACTTCAAAAACCCAATTATCTTTATCGTAAATTTCAATAAATTGATTTATTTTTGTTAAGTGATTTTTAATTAACTGAACTTTATGATGCAAAGACTTAAGTTCAGTTAATTTTTGATTATTAATACCCAAACTCTGTAGTTTCAAGTCTAAATTATTTGCAATAATAGCAAGCTCAGGAAAATAAGAATTTTTAATCCAATTATATGCCTGAAATTGTGTTTTAAGCTCAGGCATTCTAATTTTTAAAACATTTTCAGAAAAGTGTTGTGAAATACTAATTTCAATAAATTTTGATAACTCATTTTCTAAGTTATGTGCTTCATCAACTACTAATACTTTTTTTCTAGGAGTTTTTCCATTATAATTTTTTTCTGTTAGAAAATAACTAAAATTTGTAATTGATAAGTCTGAATTGCAAAACTCTTCTTTCTTCTTTTTGTAAATACAATCAAATGAACATTTTTCTTGCTGAGGTTTTTCGGCACCCTGTCTAATTAAATCCTGTATATCTTTGCAGCTACTTCCTTTTTTTCTTTTGCAACTATAGTTTACACTACTGTATAGACTCTTCATTCCAATATTGATAAAGTCTTTTTCATATTGTTCTTGAAGAATTTTTTGTGTCGTTAGGAAATAGCAACCAGATTCTTCGCTATCTTTAAATTTGTTATTCAAATATCTAGCAATTGTTAATCCAATAGCAGACTTTCCTACACCAGTACCACACTCTATAATTGCATATTTTTTATCTTTTTCAAAGCCACTAAGAACTTTATTTATTACTTTTACTTGCTGATCTCTTGGTTTACTATACGGAAAGTATTTTAACCAGCTTTCTTTTTTCAAAATATCCTCTTTTTAAAAAAATTAAATACAGTTAAAAAAGGTAGATATGAAACCATTAATATATCTACTAAATAATATGTCAATACCATACCGGTAAAATAACAAAAATACATCGCGTAAAATAAACTAAATCTTAATAGAAAACCAAAGTCATTTTCTTCAAAAAAGTTATAATAATAGTTTATCTTATCTTTTACTATTTCAATATACTTATTCAATATTTGCATTGTTATTAATCATTGTTTTAATTTGTTGTAAAATTAAATTTTTATTATGTTCTGCTTCATTATAATCTTCAAAATATGAATTTACAGGTAATATTTTGCCTAGAATAAATTTAATTTTATTATTTTCAATATTTTTTTTAGGAATTATATTTAAAAATATTCTTCCAGAACTAGCGTCTGAAGATAAATTTACATTTACATAATTTGACAAGATTTTATCGTCAGAAATTGTTCCTGTTGGATTATTAGGATCGTAAGTTCTTAAATTTCTTCCTATTTCTTCTTTAATTATTTTTTTTAGTAATTTTATGTTCAATTTTTAAAACTCCTGTCCTAGTTAACAATAACGCACGTTTAAAAAATTTTTCTGCTTCTGGAGAATCAATTTCAGAAGCAGCATTAATTAGTTCTTCTAAGTTTTTTAAAATAGCAATATAGTTTTTCCTAATGTCAATATTTTTTTCATTTTTCATATTAACATCCTTTTTTATAATAATAAATTAAAGAGAAATACATGGATATTTTATATAAAAAAATAATTAATACAATTAAAAGTCAAAATATTCTTTACAATAAAAGAGAAGACTTGTCTGAAGGTTTAAAATATCACGTTGATAATAATATTCCTCTACATTCAAATATATTTCGAATGGGAAGTAAAAACTACTTTAATTTATTTGTAGAAGCAAGAAAACTAATAAAAGAAAATAAAATTAATCTAACAGACGAAAATGATATTTGGCTTATGGAAAATACTGAAATTGGTAAATTTGATTATTACAATGGAAAAAAAGTACCTTTAGATTATCCTTATGAGTTTACTTTAAATGAGGCTGAGTATAAAGGTAAAAAAGTTGAATTAAATAAACCAAAAAGAGCTTCTAGCGGCAAAAAAAAGTTTATTGTTTATACAAAAAAACCTGCGAAAAAAACAAAAAGAAACCCAAAGGGTTACACTATAGTTAAAGTAGGATTCGGACAGCCTGGAATGAGAATTTCAAAAAATGCTGCTGCTAGAAAATCATTCTTAGCAAGACACAAATGTGATACTGATCCTGGCCCTAAGTGGAAAGCTAGATATTGGTCTTGTAATATACATAGATATAAAAAACAGCTAGGACTAAAATTTCCTGGAAGATGGTAAAATGAACAGTATTAGACCATATAAAGAGATAAATATTAATAATAAAAAAATAAGAAAGTTCAGCAATACATTAAGTGAAAATAGCTTAAAGTGGCATAGAGATAAAAACAATAGAAAGATCACTGTAATTTCAGGTAAAAACTGGAAAATACAGTTTGAAAATAAAATACCATTCGAGATAATTGAAGGTTGTAGTTACAATATTAAATCAAAAAACTGGCATAGACTTATAAAAGGCAGCAGTGATCTAATTATAGAAATAGAAGAGATTATTTAATGTATACGTACAAAGCAAAAGTACTAAGTGTTTATGACGGCGATACAATAACATGCCTTCTAGATCTAGGTTTTAACATACATGTTAAAGAAAAGTTTAGACTTTATGGAATAGACACTCCAGAAATTAAAACAAAAGATTTGCAAGAAAAAAAAGAAGGCTTTAAAGCAAAACATAGACTCCAAGATCTTATAGAAGGAAAAAATGTAGTTTTAAAAGTTATTAAAAAAGGAAAGTTTGGCAGATGGATAAGCATTGTATACTTAAATGAGTCAGAGCTATTATTAAATAAATCTGTCAATGATCTTTTAGTTGAAGAAAACTTAGCAAAACCTTTTATGATAGACTGATTTAAAGATGATAGTTACCTTTAGATAGGGGGTAGCTATGCCAGTAACTGAATTACTACTAATTTGTGCGGGTGTTGCATATGTCGCAACTGAAGCGCTTAAAAGATCTTTAAAGTTAAAAGGTAAAAAGTCTATTCAAAGACTTGTCTCAACAATAATTGGTATTGCTACAGCTTGGTTCATCTGTGATGGAGAAGGTGAACCAACAAAAAAGCAACTTTTAATAGGCTTTATGGGAGGTAGTGGTGCTACTTTTCTTATAATGCTTTTAAAAGGTCACTTAGGAAGCAAAAATAAACTTCTTAATCAGCTTGTAGAAAAAGTTGAAGAAGAACCTAAAATTAAAGATGAAAACAATAATGGTATCGATGATGATTTAGAGGCAGAAATTATTAAAAAAGCTTTAGAAAAAGAAAAGCTTAAAAAAATAACGTCTTTAAACGAAGAAAATACTTTATGCGCTATTTGTGGCGAAGCTGAATGTATTTGTGAGAAAAAATAATGGATGCAATAATAAATTCTTTTTCTCAAATGGTTCCTGTAATTGCTACAATAATATCTGGTATTTGGTATATGTCATCAAAGTTTAATGTTGTTGAAAAAAAATGTGATTTAATAGATCAAAAAGTAGATCATCTTTCAGATAAAATATCAGATTTAAATGATCAACAAAGCAATATAAACAATGATTTAAATAGACTAGATAGAAAAGTTTTAGTTTTAGAATATAAAAATAACATAGAAGAAGATTCTGCGTGAGGTTATCATGGGATGGTTTTCAGACAAA
>CETP01016377.1_pt1 | contig 42924 bp, 39 predicted proteins | sample 531311 | NCBI WGS metagenome assembly CETP01 (sample SAMEA2622657, study PRJEB7988) | marine metagenome | biome: marine biome (ENVO:00000447); feature: surface water layer (ENVO:00002042); material: "saline water (ENVO:00002010), including plankton (ENVO:xxxxxxxx)" | depth 5 m | reverse complement strand
CAAACGGTATTATTCATGTAATTGATAAAGTATTAATGCCACCAGCAGAAGATGCTAACAATGAGGTTGATGATACGAATGATTCAACTGCAAAAGATACTTCTGAATGTGATGTTATAATCGGAATAGATTCCACACCTGCAGCAATGGGTATGGCATACGACAAAACTAATGTAAACATAATGGTAGGAGATACAGTATGTTGGATTTGGGAAGATGAATCAATGGCACATAATGTTGCTCAAGTAGATAGTGCAACCTCTACAACCAGAAAGTCAAATGGAGTATACAGCGGTGAATCCGAAACTACTGTTGACTTTAGATACACATTTACTGAAGATGAAACTTTCTATTACGTTTGTGAACCTCACGTAGCTCAAGACATGAGAGGTGTGATAACTGTTGGAATTGGAACTGTGGAAACTCCAGACAAATCTAATGACGCTCCTGGATTTGGACTAGCCATCACCATGTCAGCACTACTCTTGGGTCTAATGTTCAATTCGCGCAGACAAGATATGGAATAATTTTACTATCACGAACAGTAGTATAAATATTCAATACAAATACCACGTGTATGAGTGATTCATATCTAATCGTTGGTGCAAGTAGTGATATAGGTATTACTGTCGCAGACAAATTATTAAGTTTAGGAAATAATGTAGTATTATATGCTAGGGATACATCTAGATTAAGCAATCTTAAAGACAAAGGTGCGAAAATAATAGACGGAGATGCTCTCAATGAAGAATCGTTGAAAGACGCTATTAACATAACTTTAGAACACGGGAACGGAAAGATATCAGGCATTGCCAACCTAGTTGGATCCATAAAAATTAGACCACCGCACGTGATGAGTCTTCAGGAATTTGATGAGGTTATTAAAACGAACCTGTCGACTGCTTTCCTGACTGTTTCCCTAGGCGGAAAAGTAATGCTAAGGAATAACGGTGGAAGGATAGTACTAACGTCCAGTGTTGCTGGAAGCTTAGGGTTAGTTAATCATGAAGCAATAGCTGCTGCCAAAGGAGGTATTGAATCAATGACTAGAGCTGCAGCTGCTACGTATGCCAAAAGAAATATCAGAATTAACGCTGTTGCGCCTGGTTTAACTGATACTAGATTGTCTGAACCAATACTAAAATCAGAACAGATTCGTGAAGCTTCAAAAAATATGATTCCAATTAAAAGAATTAATACACGAGAAGAAATTGCAAAATGCATAGTATGGTTATTAACAGACGCTCCAGATAATTTAACAGGGCAAGTTTTACATTTGGACGGAGGAATGTCACAAATTTTAGCTTAGGTGAAAACATGAAATGGCACAAGGCAATGAAGATTGACAAACTCAAACTGGGTAAAAAGAAAATGATTTCAATATCAAGAAAATTGATTCTAATCACAAGGACAGATGAAGGATATTTTGCTTCAGAAGCTCTTTGTAGACACATGCGATGGCCTTTAGCGTATGGAGGAAAAATCGAAAACGGTTGTATTAAATGTCCATTACATCAAACAAAACATAACTTAGATGATGGAGAATTGATAGATTGGAGTCCGTTTCCACTTTTTCCACCTTATGGAAAATTAGTCGGGAAGTTTAGTAAAAAGAAGGATCTAAAAATGTATGATACTAGAATTAAAAATGGAAATTTAGAAGTGAAAATAGTTTAGGTGATTATATTTCAAGATTACTTTCAATAATCATTATTTGTCTAATGATGCTCATGCCAGTTGCTGCTGAAAATAGTGTAACTTCTTTTGAAGATAATGGAAAATATTATGTTGGTGTATACGTAATAATATTTTTAGCTATATTCGGTTGGGCGTTTTTCCTGACTTTACTTGGAACTGCAATATTTTTGGCTGTTAGACAATATGGTGGTAGTACCAAACTGTTCTCAATGAAATCAGTACGTAAAAAAAGAGTAAGATGTAAATGAAGTATTAAAAATTCATTTCTAAGCGCGAAGGGAGGGATTTGAACCCCCGAGTCCGTGGGACACCGGTTTTCAAGACCGGCGCAATACCAGGCTATGCGACCTCCGCTTGAACACCGTAAGAGATGTTACTTTCAGTATTTGCGTATATTTTGAACCGTCTCTTTTTCAATGGAGAAGGTTTTCGCAGTTCATGGGCCGAACCCATTTCGCTGCTGTAATTCTAATTTCTTTCTTCATGATTGGATGTTTTGGAAACCCAATCGCCAAATGGGGAGAGGATGATGGTGAATTTAGAACATCATGGGATAAAAATACTGAATCACAGTTTACAGTTAATTCAAATATTTATGAAAATGAGGTTGGTATGAATCTCACTTTACAGGGTTGTGATGAAAGCGGAGCAGAATTAATACCAGGAACAACTGGAGAAATAACTCAGGAAGTAAAAGTTTCTGGTTGGCTTATTTCTAGTAAATTTTGGACTGCTACAGACAATATAAAAGAAAACGATCAACAAGTAATTCCTGCCTCTGTTTTAGTTGGCCTTGATGAATTTAATACCGCTAAGAGTAATTCCTTTGACTCATATGATAAAATCTCTGTTGAGTGGAGTATGCCAACAATTGCTGACACTATGCCAAAACTCGATGCAAGCACAAATGATCATTCTAACTATGGGGTTCTTGGGTTAATTCCTTCGAATAATCGGATTTTAAATGGGTTTGAAGCATTATCCTCATTTCATCAACCCATAGAACTCACTGGATATGCTGTTAACACACTTAATCCAACAGAAGGAGCATATCAAGGATCATGGACAATCGGAGAAGATTGCAGGGCTTCTAAGTTAGCCGAAACGGGGATTACTATGGTGGTAACAGGTATTAATTTAGATGACAGTCAAATTTTAATGGGTGGAGACGAAAAATCAAAATGGACTAAGGGAGATGTTTCTATACTTCCAGGTGGATATTATACTTACATGCTTTTGGTCTTAATAGGAGGAGGGGGTGGAGCATTTCTATTATTTACATTCTCCATTGGAATTGAAAGACATGGTGCGAAGTCAGCAGCTAAAGCTATGCTAACCGATGCTCAAATGAAAATGGCTAAAGTTGTTAAAAAAGACATTAAAAGAGCTAAAAAAGATGGTGTTGATTTGTCTGCTGGATCAATGATTTCTAATGAAGACAAGATAGTTGAAAAGAAGAAAACTACTCAAAAATTAGATGATTTTGATGTTGAAAGTGTATTAAGCTCAATTAGCGAAGGGCGTGCTCAAGGAGCAGAACTTGGTGGAGGAGGAGTAGTTCTAACTGACGATGCTTATGATATGGGCGACCAGCTGCAAGATTCAATTGACTCGGCAGGAATTAATTTAGGAGACTCTACTGAAAGAATAGGTCATACATTAGCCTTCGATATTGATGACATACTAAACCCTCAGGAAGAAAATAATGTTATAGATCATAACTTTACTCCGCCTAGTAACACAGGAAAAACTAGACCTGTTACAACTAATCGCAGGAAAATAAGAGGTAGTCAGAGTATGTCAGAGTATGACAATGATGAGCGTGAGGAAAGGCCTCCAAGAAAAAGAAAAGTAGTTAGGAAAACAAAATCAATTCAAGATTCAGAGGAAAGGCCTAGAAAAGGCCCGCCTAGTACGAAAACAGAAAATATGAGGAAACCGACAATTGAAGACGAAGATTTCTCCGACTTCTCATTCTAATCCCATGAGACTTGTTTTGAACCCCTAATCCACAATTGTTTATCAAAGAACTCTAATAATGCTGGTGTTTGTAGACAAGGTTCACCGTCTGCTTGTACATATAATGGAGGATTGTGAATATTATCTGAAGGGGTACCATCACTGTTTACAGACCTAATTTCTAATCTAGTACAATCCGTCTGCTTTATCCCCCATTTATTTACATGTTTTCCTTTCTTCAGAGGACCCATTAAAAGTAGCATCTTGATTTTACTTAATCCCCATGCGTAACACAGCTGACCATACTCTAGAATAGGAGATGCTCCGGGGCAAACTTTGTAACCACCTCCGAACATTTCAGTTGTTGTTAGGGCTAGCATTGAAAAATCTACAATTTCACCTGGTTCATCATTAATCTTTACCCATGCCATTTTTTTCTTCCAAGATAATATCTCGGTTATCCCAAGGTAAGTATATTTTTTAGCACCCTTAATCCATTTTCCTCGTGATAATTTTGCTCTGGATGTTGCTGAGGTCACCCCACAATCTGATTCTAAAAAAATCCATCTAACGACCCTACCTTCAATATCTGGTTCACCATCCCATCTTGGGTTGTTGGTTGGTTCTGGATAATTCTCAACACTTGGTGCAGGAGTGCCTTGTAAACGGAATGCTCCGACATGACGATCCACTCCGTCCACCAATATTTCAACCACTTTTTCAATATTTTTTAATGGGATATTATGCGCTCTAGCTATATCATTTCCAGTACCTGCAGGAATTATTCCTAGTCTTTTATTTGATCCTCTTAGAGCAGACGCAACCTCGTGAACAGTGCCGTCTCCTCCACAAGCAACTATACAATCAAAATTATCATTATCTCTTAATGAAAAAGCTATTTCCGAAGCATGTCCTACTTTTTCAGTGAAATAAACCTCAAAATCTAAATTTTTAGATATTAAATGCCTTTTTACACGTTCCCACTTTTTCAACGTACGTCCATCTCTACTTGCTGGATTAACTATGCATGCAAATCGAGGCATAATAAGCCGATTAAGTCATAACTTGAAAGACTTGTTATTAATTTGTATACACCAAAACAAATAGGAAAGAGTTGTAGGGTGTCTCGATGGATTGGTCTAAAAGCGATATTGTTTTCATGGAAAGAGCCCTTGAAGTTGCAGAAAGAGGAAGAGGAGACGTTAACCCAAATCCATTGGTCGGCTGTATATTAGTTAAAGATGGAGAAATAATTTCTGAAGGATGGCATAACCATTTGGGAGGATTACATGCAGAACAAATGGCTATTGCAAATGCAGAGAAAAATGGAAAAAATACCAACGGATCTACTGCTTACGTAACATTAGAACCATGTAACCACCATGGCAGAACTCCGCCATGTACCGAAGCTTTACTGTGGGCTGGCATTAAAGAAGTAATTATCTCGCACATTGATCCCAATCCAACAGTTAAAGGAGGAGGAATTGATGCATTAAAGAAAGCTAATATTAATGTTAAAATAGGACTCCTAGAAGAAAAATCTAAGATACAAATGGAATCATTTCTTAATTGGTGTGAAAAAAAAACCCCTCTGGTAACACTTAAGATGGCAACTGATTGTGATGGTAACATAGATGATATTTCAAAATCAAGTAAAAGATTTTCGTCAGAAACGACATTGAACCTGGTGCATAAATTAAGATCATTTTGTGATGCTATTCTAGTAGGAGTAAATACAGTAATCAGAGATAACCCTGAGTTAAATGTCAGGAGAATTACGAGAGAACATGTCAGAAATCCACTCAGAATCGTTATGGATAGAAATTTAAGGATACCACACGAAAGTAGAATACTGAATGATGGTAACCCTACACTGATAGTATATTCTAAAGATAATACTGAAAAAGAGAGTTCTTTAAATATTAAAGAAAATGTTGAATTATTAAAAATATCTGAAAATGAAGATTATGACGGTATTAACCCTGCTGACTTGTTAATCAAATTAGGTGAAAGAGGCATTCAAGAATTATTAATTGAAGGTGGAACTGAAACTGCGAGAAAATTCGTAAAATTAAATCTAATTGATCGGGTTTTGATGTTCAGAAGTCCAATAAGTTTTAAGAATCCAATTAAAGGTTTGACTGGACAAGAAATTGTAGGATTAGGTCTTCAAAGATTACCGGACGTTTACTATGAAGATGATTGCTTAGAGAGATGGGTTAGAAATTCATGGCCTGCAGATAATTGGCCTTAATCAATTGACAAGATTGATTTACCGATTGATTTTTCATGCTAACATGAGAACACAATATACCGTTGCAGGACAAGATATCCCAACTATAACAATTTCCTATGGTGCTTTTTTAGTACTATGGGGTATAATCATTTCCCAAATTTCTAATGCGGATTCATTTACCTCATATATTCCTTCAATTCTAGGCATACCTCTTTTGGTATCAGGACTACTTGCAAGAAAATTGCCCGAAAAGAGGAAATTGTGGATGCATATTTCAGCATCATTCGGTTTGATTTGTGCTCTTGGCGGGCTAGATTTTTTAAGGGGTTTCTCTAGTGATGGCGGGCCATTTGAATTACCTGCTGCTGGTGCTTCTAAATTGATGCTTTTAGTGACTGGTTCAATTTACACATACGTTTGTATACAATCATTTATTTGGTTTAGAAAAAATAAAGAAGACTTAGTTTCTTAGTTACTAGTAATTACAAATAAAGATAAAATTAAAATTCTTTGTAAGAAAAATAAAACAATAATTGAATAACAATGCTAATAATGGAATATCATGGATGAAAAATTAGTAATTCCATTATTTGTTCTATCGCAGGGTATTTTTCCTTCTTCCAAAGAACCGCTAAGAGTTTTTGAACCTAGATACAAACAAATGCTCGATGATTGTGTAATGGACGATCTTCCTTTTGGATTTATTGCAGCAAACGTTAATTCTGAATTAATTGATGGTTGGACCCCTCCATGTGATTATGGTGTTCTTTCAAATGCTGAGAATATTAGCGAACAGGGTACGAATTTACTATTTTTGGCTAACGGGAAAAAAAGATTTAGAATTAATGAAATTATTCCCGCGGCATTGCCATCTGAAGAATTTGATGATGTATTTCCTTCAGTGGATGAACTCGTAGAACAATATATAGAAGAATTCCCGAATGGAAAATTATACCTTCGTGCTGAAATAGAAATTCTTCAAGAACTAAAAGGAGAAATAGAACAAAAACGCTGGGAGGATTTTATACTTTCTTGGTCTAAACATATTTTTGACATGAACCTAGTCTTCGGAGGAAATCCAATTGATTCAGAAAATCTTTCACAAATGATGATAAAAGAATTTACTCCATATTCCGAATTGAAGCTTTGGGATGTGTGTAATTCTGTTCTCGATACAAATGATATCAGACAAAAAGCATTATGCGCTAGTGATTCGGAAGAAATTATCGATATATTAGAAACAAATTTGAAATGGAAAGATGCTCAGATGAGATACATAAACGGTTTAGTATATAATGAAGAAGAATGATTTGATTTTCATAAAGCGGGCGCAGCAGGATTCGAACCCGCGTCGTCGGATCCGAAGCCCGACAGGATATCCAAGCTACCCCATGCGCCCTAGTACTCGATAAATTAAATTATATTTCAAACATCTCTGTAACAACTAAATTGCTTCTGCACAAATTAATATTCTTGCTAGTGAACCATGAACTGGGATTTCGTGTAAGCTTAATATACTCCAACCAGTTTTTTTGAAAATTAATTTCAGTTCATATGTAGAATAGTCACCTAAATTTACATCATTAATTATTGACTCGTCTTTTCCATTAATACCGGGTTTTATTGGGAGAAACGATACCAATCTAGAACCTAGTGAAATTCCTGGGGCGTTTCTAATGTTTGTTAAAACCCTTGAAAATAATTCCCTAAGCTCATCGCTTTTCCATGCATTTTTTCCATAAGGTGGGTCAAATACCAATCCTGAAATCTGAATATTATTTTGTTTAAGAATTTCGGCACAATTTATGGCATTACCGTGTATAATCTGTTGATTAGGGAGATTTTTATGAAATTTATTTAACCAGTTTAAATTTTCATTTGTACCTGAAACCATTTGTTTATCCAAATCTATTCCAACCATATTTTGATTTAAAATCGAACCTTCTAAAATAACGCCGCCTGTTCCACACATTGGGTCACATATTATCCCATCAGGTTCTTCAATAACCAAATTCAATGCAACTCTTGCAAGTCTTGGATCTAAACTAATTGGTTTAAAAAAAGGTCTCTCCGTTGCAGCTCTTTTGATCCACCCTTCTCTAGGATGTTTTGAAATTTGTCTTATACCCCAAAAAATATGTTCTGAAATACCGTCCAGAACAAATACTAATTCAACATCTGGAAATTCTAAATTGATATGCCAACCTTTCTGTTTTAATATTCTTCCACAATGATTTGCTAACTTTTTCCCATTTAACTTACCAATTCCTCCATCAATTCGTATCCATCTAACCGCAATAGACTTTCCAAATTCATAGCCTAAGTCTTGTTCCATAATCCAACCTTCCATTATTGACTCAATATCAGAAAAATCAGAAGATAGACCATAAGGGGATAAACATTCATCTAATGTAGCTGATTTTTTCAATGAGTTCATGAAATTATAATTAGAATTAACTAAAACGACTCGGGTTCCAAACCTATATGGTCTAACCTTACATAATATTTCCATTTCCAAACGGAATAAACTTGGATGCCAACCACTCCCAACCAATATTGCCTGCACATGACCGGTAATGCATCTCATTACTCAGATTATCGGAAAGCAGAGTAACGAATGGTATATTTTTAGATAAGTGTTCCAGTGTGTATGGGGCGCAAAATTATGGCAAGAAAAAACATAATGTTTTCTTTAATGATTTTGGTTATTATTTTATCTCATACTACCTCTGCTCAGTCAGATGTACTGGAATTTCAGGACCAAGGAAGCTTTAGTGAGAACCGTGTACTTAGCTTTGACAGGCCAACACTCTATATGTTTGGAGAACAAACAAATAGTGAACCTTATGCAAATTGGCCTACTTGGAATCATGCTAACAATGTAGATGAAGGTAATTCAGACAATTATTTTACAGAAGCAGGATTACCTGAACCAGGAAATCCAAATAATGGAGGAGGTGCAAGAGAATTTACTTTTAGAGCATGTGTAGATTCAAGTTGTAACCCAAATAATGAGTCTATTCAATTAATTGAGGGCGAATATATTACTGGGAGTTTAATATTAAAAATTGGATGTAATTCAGGAAATTGTAGAACTGATGTCACTGTTACATTGAGTTTGAATGGGAATGACCTTCAATCAATATACATGGACAGTGGAAACGCTGAAGGAAATTCTGATAAATATGAATTTATATTTGATCAAGCAAAATTTACAGATGATTTAATTCCTATTGGTGCTGAATTTGACGTTAGAGTTTCATTTCAAAAACCTGGTGGTGCACTAGATTTTTATGAACTTTATTTACAAGATGAATTTACAATTACATTTCCAATAATGCCTGAAATTGTCTACCCTATTCCAGAATCAGATTTTGAACCAAACGAAGGTGTCTGGAAATCTCCGTACTCAGCCAGTGGTTCAGGTTTCACATCCCAAGAAGTGCAATCAGTTGGTATTGTGATACCTATAATATTATTCGTTTTGTCGACAATATTCATTGTAGTGATTTCTGTAATAACCCCTCCCTTGAATTGGGCTAAAATTCCAGGAGTTTTGTTGCTAATTTTTTCATTAATTATTCCAGTATTAGTCGCCCCAATACTATCTTACGTTGAAGTAAATAAGTTTCAAAATACTGACTCAAGTCCAAATTTGTATTCAGTTTCTGATTTAATCGGAATGCAAACACAGAAAGGGTCATTTATCGGTGATTTGTTGCCCGAGGATAACTTTAATTTATGGATAGACAATTCTTATATCTTTTCAAACAGTCTGAAAAATAACACAAATGAACCGCAAAATGTATATGGATTAGGTTTTGAAAATTATGAAGATATTATTGCAAGCGATATGGATTCCTCGAAACATGGAAGAATGATTTTACAACTGTATTTCTCAATTTTAGAAATTAATCCGAGTGAGGGTTCTGGCATCTTAATCAACATAACATTAGTTAATGATACCATGACAAATCAGATTGTTCCAGATTTTGCCTTAAAAAGCAGTGGTAACATGGTATTTTTGAATGAAGGAAACCCACGGTGGGTTGTTCCACAAGAAGCGATAACTATTATAGGAACACAAGTTAATTGGAAATTTTATCCTCTCCTGGGGTTATTACCATCGGTAGGGTTGTTATCATACGGTATCTATCATGAAATTAAAAAGTATAAGAGTGATGATAGTGATTACAATTTTGAATAGGTGATTTAATGGGTTGCAATTTAAAAGATCTTTCCAATCCAGTAAAAATAGATTTAAATTCATTAAAAGGAAAAAAAATTGGGATTGATGCTTTTTTGGTAGCCTTCCAGTTTTTAACATCAATTAGAGATAGAAGTGAGAGAGGTGACGGAGGTCCATTAAAGGATTCTAAAGGTAGACCTGTATCTCATTTGATGGGGTTTCTAGATCGAACTACTGGACTACTTGAAAAAGGAATTATTCCAGTTTTCATTTTCGATGGTGTACATCCTGATCTGAAAGCTGAAACTATTGCATCTCGAAAAAAGTCATCAATAGATGCTGAGAAAAAATGGAAATATGCTCTAGAAAACGGTGATTACAAAGAAGCACAAAAATGGGCCCAAAGATGTGTGAGATATACACCTGAAATGGTAGAAGAAACTATTGAAATGCTACATTTATTAGGTGTTCCAGCATTCAGAGCGGCTGCGGAAGGTGAGGCACAAGCAGCTGTAATGGCGGCTAAAGGTGATATTGACTTAGTAGCAACACAGGATTGGGATGCACTACTATATGGCTCACCCATTCTAATTAGAAACATTATGAGTGATGGAAGTAAGAGAATGGGTAGAACAATTAAAGCTGAAAAAATTGTCCTTCAAGATTTATTAACCAATAATGAATTGACAAGAGAAGAATTAGTTGACCTAGGGATAATGATTGGTACAGATTTTCACCCCGGTATTAAAGGAATTGGCCCTAAAACGGGGTTAAAGCTTATCAAAAAATTTGGAAATATTGAAAATATCTGTGCCGAAAAGAATATTGATATTCCTGAAAATTTAAATTTAATTCGTGAAATTTTCCTAAATCACCCAGTAAATGATAATTATCAGATTAAATTGAATCCGATTAATTTAGACAAGTTAAGAAAATGGCTACTTTCTAGAGATTTTAGTAATTCAAGAATAGATAGAAATTTTAAAAAATTAGAAAAGTCTTCGCAGGTAAGAGATTTTGGACAAGCAAGTCTTAGTGATTATTTTTAATCTAATTCGTCCAATTAAAATCTTTTTTAGCTTTTTCAAAAACTGGATAATCCAGTTTACCTGCTTTTACCAAAGATGAGAGCGCCGCAATTACTATATTTTCTGAGTCAATTTCAAAGTACTTTCTTAAAGAATCTCGTGTATCTGACCTTCCAAATCCATCTGTACCAAGTGTTACATAATCACCACTAACCCACTTACGAATTAAATCTGGTACAGCTGCTATATTATCAGATACTGCAATTGTTGGAATTTTATCTGTTCCTAAATTCTTTTCAACCCAAGGAATTTTTCTTTCCATATCTGGATTTAACCTATTCCATCTATCACATTCCATTGCATCTCTTCTCAACTCTCCATATGATGTAGCAGACCAAATTTCACTTTTAACACCATATTTCTCTAAAATTTCAACAGCTGATAGTACCTGTAGCATAATTGGTCCAGAACCTATTAGCCTGACAACAGGAACCTCTCCTGATGGAGATTTTCTCAATAAATAAAGTCCATTAATAATCCCTTCATCAACTCCATCAGGTTTAGCTGGCATAGGATAATTTTCGTTGTATACTGCAATATAATACATTATATCTTTATTTAATTCATACATTTCATATATTCCATTTTTGACTATTACGCTTAATTCGTAAGAAAATGCTGGATCCCACGCTTTGATTGCAGGGTTTGTATGAGCAATTAACAGAGAGTGCCCATCTTGGTGTTGTAAACCCTCACCATTCAAAGTGGTTCTTCCTGAAGTTGCTCCAATTAAGAAACCCTTAGATCTACCATCGGCTGCTGACCATATTAGATCTCCAACTCTTTGAAAACCAAACATCGAATAAAACACATAAAACGGTATTGTTAAGCATGAATGATTGGAATAAGAAATTGAGCTGGCTATAAAAGTAGCCATTGCTCCAGCTTCATTAATACCCTCTTGCAATATCTGCCCTGAATTACTTTCTTTGTATTTCATCAAAACCTTATGATCGACTGGCTTGTATAATTGGCCAATTGGAGAGTAAATACCAAATTCTGCAAATAAAGGATCCATTCCAAAAGTTCGACCTTCATCAGGAATAATCGGTACTACTCTTGAACCTAGATTTTTTGACTTCATTAATTTTCTTAGTAAACTGACAAACACCATAGTAGTACTAACTTGCATTTTTCCTTTGGTCCCAGTGTTGAATTCTTCAAAAATCTCTGATTCTGGGTTAATTTGTATTGATTTTTCTGCTCTTCTCTCTGGAACATGTCCATCTAATTTCTTTCTTTGAGATTTTAAATAATCTACTTCTTCAATTGCCATTTCTGGAGTAATAAATGGAAACGAATTTAATTCCTCATCTGAAAATTTTAAACCAATATCATCTCTCATCCATTTTAAAACATCATCATCAGCCTTTTTCTTTTGATGTGTAGTGTTTCTTCCTGCAAAAGTCGGACCCAACCCCCAACCTTTAACCGTCCTTGCCAAAATAACTGTAGGTTTTCCTGAAAACTTCTTGGCTGTTTCATATGCAGAATTAATTTTAACGGGATCATGACCACCTAAATTAGATGTTAATTCCTCAAGTTCTTCGTCTGACAAATCTTTAACGAGTTCCTTTAATGAAGGAGTATTAAATAATTCATCCCTGATTAAGTTCCCACTCTCAGTGAAAATTCTCTGTTCATCACCGTCTACTAAAGATAATAATCTAGCGGAAAACTCTCCGGAAATATCTTTATCAAATAATGAATCCCATTTAGTGCCCCATAGTAATTTAATTACATTCCAACCAGCACCCCTAAATTTCCCTTCTAATTCTTGTACTATCTTGTAATTTCCCCTTACTGGACCGTCTAATCTTTGCAAATTACAATTAATAACAAAGATTAAATTATCTAGGTTTTCTCTTGATGCTAAACTAAGTTCAGATAATGATTCAGGTTCATCTGATTCGCCATCACCCATAAAATACCAGATTTTTGAATCAGAAGTATCAGTCAAATCTCTATATTTTAAATAATTATTGAATCTTGCCTGATGAATTGCCGTTAAAGCACCTAGACCCATACTAACAGTGGGGTACTCCCAAAAGTTTGGCATTAATCTCGGATGGGGGTATGAGGATAATCCATTACCTGCAATCTCTTTTCTAAAATTTAGAATCCTTTCTTCATCAAATCGTCCGTCAAACCAAGCTCTAGCATAGATTCCAGGACTTGCATGGCCCTGCCAATAGACATGATCCCCAGAATCAGAACCATCTTTACCCCTAAAATGATGATTAAAACCAACTTCCCAGAGATGTGAAACACTAGCGTATGTAGAAATATGTCCTCCTATTCCATCAGTACGCTTATTGGCACTGGTAACCATCATCATGGCATTCCATCTAATCATATCATGGAGTTTTTTTTCAATATCCTGATTTCCTGGATAAACCGAATCAAATTCCGGGTGAATAGTATTTAGATAGGGAGTGTTCACAGTTTTAGGTATTTGTAAGCCTTCTTTATTCGCTGCTCCAATAGTTTCCAATAATAGTCTCTCTGCGCGGCTTCTTCCTTGTAATTTAATAACTGAGAGTATTGATTCAATCCATTCGAATGTTTCTTCTTCATCCGAATCTGGTGTAATGAATTTAAAGGGAAATTCAACCATAAACATCTCTCATGTTTTGCCAATATTGACCTAGTCTTAAAATTACTCAAGGGCTAAAATCAAAAATTATTCGTAATAAGCAATAATTATGGGACAGGCTAGTTCAGAAAATGACGTCCTTACAAAAGAAAATAAAGATTTGGGTATAGATAAACAAGGTAAGGACTTATACTTCATCAGTAAATTTTTTTTCGGAACAATTATCATTATTTTTTCATTAGTGATTGGATTTCAATTATTTACCAATACTCAAGCCATTACTGATTTGGTTCAAGATTCTGGATCTGTTGGCGCAATTGTATATCTCTCGATTTTATCCTGTGCAATTGTAATGCTTTTTCCTACACCTATTTTAAAGATTTTTTCAGGTACTTTTTTTGGTTTCACAGTTGGTTTATTAATTAATTTTTTAGCCAGTATGCTGGGTGGATTATTGGCTTTCTTAATCGGTAGATACTTCTTTAGAGATTTAATTTCAAAATCGATTAAAAAAAATAAAATTACCAAAGAGATTGAAAGGTCTATGGAGATAGACGGTTTTAAATTATCATTTTTTATTAGGTTAAGTCCTCTAATACCAGACGAATGGTTAAACTATACTCTATCTGTATCTCCTATTTCAACTAAAACGTTTATACTTTCAAATTGCTCAAGTATAATTTATTCATTAATTTACGCTTACTATGGAGCAGTTCTAGGAAAAGTAGTCTTAACTCAAAGTGGATTAATTGAAACTAACTACAGTTTGATTGATTGGATTTTAATAGTGTTGGGTGTTATTGCAACAATTATAAGCGTTTTAATAATTACAAAAATTTCAAAAAATTCTTATGAGAATGCAACATCAAAAATTGATTGATCAAGGGAAAACTTGACTTCTTAAACACCTTGGGATGCATATGAGCGAAGTTCCTGAAGGACTGTATTACACTGAAGAGCACGAATGGGTAAGAATTGAAGACGATGGTTCAATAACTGTAGGAATTACTGATCATGCACAAAATGCATTGACTGATATCGTGTATGTTGAGTTACCTGAAAATGATGAACACTTTGGTAATCACGATGAATTTGCAATTGTAGAATCGGTTAAAAGCGCTAGTCCGATTTTTGTTCCATTCTCTGGAACAATTATATCGACTAATCTAGAACTTGAAGATGCCCCAGAATTAGTGAATCAATCTCCTTATAAGGATGGATGGATAGCCAAATTTAGTATTGAAAATATAGATGATTTAAAATCATTAATGTCTGCAGAAGATTATAAAAATCATATCAATGAATAAGGAGAGTTATTACATCACTTCTCCATTTTTTAGTTTATACGTAGATGGTTCGTGCCTGAATAATGTGAATGTGAATAAGGAAACCGATGCTGGTTGGGGGTTTTTAGTTGTTGAAGGTGATTTGCCATTAGGGAATGGTAAAGGTGAGATTATCTATGAAGATAATGGACTAGTTATTACTGATTCCAGTTCTAAAAATTATCTAGGTGCAAAAGTTGGATCAAATAACACAGGTGAATTATCAGCAATTGCTCATGCATTGAGATGGATATTAATGAATACAAAAAATGAAAACGTTGAGATTTGTACTGATTCCACTTATGCTGGAAATATTGCTTGTGGTAAATGGAAAGCGAAAGCAAACAAAGAATTAGCTGCAAAAGTTCAAAAACTTTGGAATGAAGTTGAAACAAAACAAAAACTAACTTGGAGGCACGTAAGAGCACATAGAGGACATCGTTGGAATGAAAGAGCAGATCATTTAGCTAATAGAGCGGTTAGAAAAATAATTCCGGAACCTTTGAGTTTTTGGAAACCAGGTATGAGGTAATCATTCTCGCTGGATAATTTTGAAAATCATTGATATTAGAAGCGGAAAAATAATAAAATTTAGAAATACAATTCCTACATAAGGTAACACGACCTCAGGATTATCATCGCCCCTAGTATCATCACTATCTCCACCGTCACCGAACAATCGAATCCCATGCTCGGCATATTGTGGAGAGTTATCCCACCTGGATTCATTCAATGGGTTCCCTCCTTGATCAACCTCCCAGAACATGTCTGTGCAGTAGTAGACAGGGGAGTGATGCTCACAATACAACCACCATGTATCCCAATATTCGTCTGAGGCATCAATTTTGCATGACCATGTTATCTCGCCTTCGATTTCAGGCCAAGGCACTGCATCCCATTCACAATATGCATTTCCTCCATCGTAAACCGCCCAAGCCTGGGGGACCCCTCCCCCCCCGTCTTCGTAGTTGATCATTAAACCAGATTCATTGCTTGTGAATGCAATGAAAATACGTTCAAACAGTTCATCACTACAGAAATCTCGTTGATTGTTAGATAAATTGGTTGCTGAACAAGTAACCGAGATGTTCAAAAATTCAGAACCAAATAATTCAGTGCAGTTTTGACCATCCTTAACAGCATACAAATAGAAGTCTGGACAATAGATAGATAAGTTTCCAGAGAAACCCAAATCTGTTTCATTATCGGAGTCTAATGTGAAGTCCTCTCCAAACAAGACAAAAGTAGATTCTTCTGACTCGTTTACCCAATCAGCGTAATTTTCTCTGGTTTCAATAAATACAATTCCGATTCCATTTCCAATCACCAATAATAAAACAACTGGAATTACTGCAGTCCATGATTTATCTACTGAGGACGACCAAAACTTGAACCAATTTAAGGTAGCTCGGATTGAAACCCAAAGTAGGAAAACACCTGACAGTGGGAATACGATGAAAACAAGCATGACCCAATCAACGCCCGCCCAACCAGCCAGTAGAACCGCTTCATTGGGGTTTTCTGGGTTGACGTAAACAGTGATATTTTCCCCGGGCGGGTAATCTTGATCGGCGTTACCATCTGATGAACTACAGCTGTCTATGCTGGAGTAGGTGAGCATGTCACCATCATAGGAACGATTTTCGAAGACGTATTCATATTCAACCCATAGACAGTACGTGGTTGAGCTTCCTCCTTCAGGATCGGTGCTGACTTCTGTACTCACACCACTGTCAGTGACAACTCCATCCACAGGTGTCCATTCACTGGTACCGAGGTCAGCTACCAAAGCTCCTCCAATTAACACTGTACCCATTAGTGAGCCAATGCACCATGCGATGGTAAAGAACCAAATGAAAATCAACAGGAAAACTGGCCTAGGACTTGCTTGAGGTAGCCCTAGTTGTTCCATAGCACGATTTCTAGTATCCCGTTCACTTATCACATCTGGCTCATTTAGAAGCATAATTGCATAATCAAGCAATTGTCTCGCATCATTGATTGAGTCAAAGTTTGAAATATCGCAAGTTGTGAGGAAATCATCGACCGATTTCTCTGGCAATTTTCCTCTGTGCTCGTTGTACCAATCAACAATCAATTGAGCATGTTCAATTTCACACCAATAATCTACTTTGAAGCTGTCTAAAGTTGTATTTATTTCTGGTTTAAGATTTAATTTAGATTCTACATTATCATCTGAAGATTGATCAATCCTTCTTGAAAAGGGCTCTATTGACATCCTACTCTTCCTCATTTTTAAGGGGTCCTCGAATCACTAACCATACATAACATGCTTGAAGTAACATCAATAAACTTATCAAACCTAAAATCATACCACTTGGTCTAGGAAAGTATTCTGAAAAAGGTTCCCCTACGAGCCAAGTAAATACTATCATCATAATACTAAAAGTAAACAGGATTTTAAGCCCTTTTTCTGGGTTTTTCCAACGTTCCAGTGTTGGAATCAAACCATTAATCTTAAATTGCCACCTAAACCATGACAAATATAACAAGACTCCACCAATAAGACCGATAAAACCTTGAGTAAAACTCACATCATTCCATGGTCCCTCCCATCCAATATCGGTAAACGTTTGAGCAACTAAAATGGAGCCAATTATTGCTAAACCTTTCCAAGGCGGGCCTAGAATTTCGGAGGTTTTAGGTTCTCCCATACATACCCGAATTATTACGAGCGCTTGAAAGCATCCTAAGTTTTGGAGTCGTACATGGGGCCGAAGCATGCCATAATTTTAGCTGGCGGGATTGGAAGCAGAATGCTTCCTGCAAGTAGTCTGATTCCAAAAGAGATTATGCCTTTAATTGACACACCTGCCATAAATTATACTATATCTGAAATAAAAAATGCTGGAATTAAGAATATACATCTTGTAATAAATGAACAAAAACTTTGGATGACTGAATTATTGATTTCAAATCATGACAATATTCAAAATTTAAAAAAGATTAGGCCTGATTTATCTGAAAATATACTAAATCCAATCAAAGATGTAAAATTTCACGTGCATATTCAAAAAGAACAATTGGGATTTGCAAATGCAATTTCTTATGCTATTGAATCTATTTCAGGTCCTTTTTTGGTACTATTAGGTGATAATTTACTGATGAAATCTCACTTACCCCCTACAGTTAATATAAAAACACCCAGAAGCAATGCTTCATTAAAACTAATTGAAAAATACAAACAAAATAAGTTACCGGTAGTTGGATTACATGAAGTCCCATATGATGAATTAAGTTCTTTTGGAGTTGTGAAAAAAATAAATGGCAAAATTACTGATATTATAGAAAAACCAAATCCTGAAGAAGCTCCTAGTAATAGTGTACTGTGTGGAAGATATCTATTTACAGAAGATTTTAAGGATTTATTGACGAAATTTCCTGTTCAAAAATACGGTGAGCTACAATCAATTGAAATTCAAAAATATTGGATGGAAGAAGTCGGATTAGACTACGTTGACTTAGATGATCACGAGTGGTATGATTCTGGAAGACCTGAAATGTGGTTAAAGGCACAGATTGATCATGCACTTAATAGAAGCGATATTAAAAGTAATTTAGAAGAATGGCTCAAAAAAAAATTAATGGATTAATCTAATTGTGATTTTCAGCATCCTCATGCAAATATTTTTTCCAAAATATCGTTCTATCAGGTTTTCTAACATTTAAAACATCCCAAAACGAGTCCAAACTCAAAGGATTTATCTGATAAATTCTACGGGTTATTAATCCAAAACAATTAGTATTTATTTCTTCCATTCGAAGTAATAATTCCCGTAATCTAATAGCTAAAACTTCATCCCCATCAAGCCATAATATACTAAAAATTTCTCTTTGGTCATCCGGAAATAGAGAGATATAATTTCTCAAATGATTCACTAAATTTCTCTTTACTACTGAAGCGTCATGCCTGCTAAGTTCAGCTAACTTGTCTGCAAATAAATTTTCATCTAAGTATTGGAGATCTCCAACAGTAGAACTTGCTGCGGCCAAAACTGTTTTATCTTCAGATAATAGCATTTTTTCTAGGTATGGTAGTGCCTTCCATTCAATAATCTTAAACAATCTAGTTAATACATCAGCTAAACTTCTTTGTATTTCTATTTCTGGCCTTTTAGAAAGCTTATCTAATAATTTCAATCCCAATTCGGGTTCTGATTCAATTAATCTTGGTAAGGAAACACATAACTTCATTTGAATTGGAATAAAATTCAAATCAGCAGACCTAAGCATTACATGACCTATACTCAATGGAGAAACTAACTCCTTGCGTTCTAACAACAATGCAATCCATTCAATTAATAGCAACTTCCTATCATCTGAACCTTGTTCTAATTTTTCCATTAACCATAACGCGGCTTTAACTCCTTCGTTATTTACTTTAATTCCAATTCTGGGTAATTTGGCATTTGAGTCCCAATTCATTTCATGTGGTCCACTTTCCTTTGTTGAATACCAAGCACCAGGGCGAGATGCTAGTATGATACTTTCCAGTAAATGATATCCTTGATGAATTGATTGACCATATGATTTATTGCATAATCCATTCAAAACAAAAATAGCAACCCACCATCTATCAGTATCTGGTGCATCTTCATCTAATGCCCTCGATATCCAATCTGTACAAATCGCAAATAAAATCCTTTCAGCGACTTCATCTTTTCTCTTTATCAGCCACCTTTCATGCTTTTCAAAGGGCTCTTCTGACAAAGACATCTTGTATGGCACCATTATTTCGGTAATACTCTTTAAGTGCCTTTCAAAAATAATTGATTCGGCCTCAAAGATGTTGAATGTTTTTTGAATCAAACTATCTGAATCTTTAGGTGGAATTGGGGGGAAATCAGAATCTATTAGCGGGGGGGACGGTAACGGCCAGTTGTGACTTGATTCTTCTAAACAAAGTTGCAAGTATTTTCTGGCGCTCAGACTTACAGCTTCGCTTACACGACGCTGGGCTTTCAGGATAAATCCTCCAATATTTTTACAAAATTAAATATCGAGTTCTATATTTAAATTTTGAATGAGTTCTTTGTATCTATTTCGAATAGTGACTTCAGTAACCCCCGCTACCTCAGCTACTTCTCTCTGGGTTCTACGCTTACCACATAGTACACTTGCGATATAAATTATAGAAGCTGCAATACCAGTTGGACCTCTTCCACTGGTAAGTTCTTTCTGTTGAGCTGATTGAATCAATTCATGAGCCTTGGCTTCAACTTCAGCATCTAAACCCAGTCCTGAACAGAATCTCGAAATATAATCCTCTGGCCCAGTCGGCATAATCTTCATTTTCAACTCTCTAACCATAAATCGGTAAGTTCTTCCAATTTCTTTCCTTCCAGTCCGGCTAGCTTGTCCGATTTCGTCTAATGTTCTAGGCACCCCACACTGACGACACGCTGCGTACAAGCTGGCAGCTGCAACCCCCTCAATTGAACGCCCTCTAATCAATCTCTTTTCAACTGCTTTCTTGTAATTTACAGCAGCAGCCTCACGAACAGATTTTGGCAAGTCTAATCTACTTGCCATACGATCTAATTCTGCTAATGCCATAGCAAGATTTCTTTCAGTAGCATTGCTTACTCTGCTTCTTTTTTGCCATTTCCTCATTCTGTAGAACTGAGACCTGTATCTTGAATTGATGGTTTTTCCAGAATAATCTTTATTTTGCCAATCAATATCTGTTGACAAACCTTTATCATGTAACATCACAGTCATGGGAGCTCCTGTACGAGCTCTCTGATCTCCTTGCTCTGGGCTGAATACCCTCCATTCAGCACCTTGGTCAATTACATTATCTTCTACAACTAATCCACAATCATCACAAATTAACTCACCACGACTTTCGTCTCTTGTAAGTGATCTGCTTCCACAATCAGGACATTTTACCAAATCTTCAATTTCTTGTCTATCACGCATTTACAATCTACCTCCATAGTCATTAAACTATTATAGAAACATTCAAACCCCCTAAACATCTATTATATAAATCTTACGTAAAACATATTTGTATTGTAATCTATAAAAATCACATGATGATGAAAATTTAGCCGTCAATTATCAAATACACGATGTTCATAGGGCTAAATGGAGGAGATTGAAAATGTCCAAAGCTCCAAATTTAGTCAGCTTGACTCCTGGAAAGAGGGTGCTTTTTTTAACCAAAGATTTGGATCTCATAAGACGTCAGTTATACGAAGGTTTGGACTTAAAAATGCAGGATTTAAAAGTTTCTGATTTACTTGACGACATTAATACTGACGTGATGACACCTGCATGGGTTTGTTTTGATCACGATCCAGGTGAAATTGCAAAAAATGCTTATGCAGGATTGATGCACAATGGAATTAGAGTGTTTAATCAAAATGCATTGATAAATGGAAATTTCGAAATCATTGTATCTGGACAAAGAAAAGGTACTGGATCTTCTCGAGAAACTGCAGCACAATGTGAAAGATGGGCTGGTATTAAAATTGTTATAGCTGCATCCTTTGCACCAATTCATGAAAGGAATAACATCAACCTTGGTCAGTTGATGGGTAATCATGAAATGTTGGAAAGGCTACAAAATGGAGAAGGAATTCCTCTTTCTGAATTCACATCTAGATATGACCCAGTAACAAAATTAATTATTGAAAAGGGTGGTTTATTTCCATTCGCTTCAAAATTAAAAAATGAAGATATCGTATTACCCCCACTTGATACTCCAAAAAGACCTATGACTATGGCGGAAAAAATTATCGCAAGAAATCTTGTTGGTCAAAAACCTAATCAATGTGTTAAACCCAATGATCCTGTAATTTCTCAAGTTCAGGGGGGATACAGTCATGAATTCACCACTGCACAAGTTCATACATTTCTAAGTCAAGAATACGGAGAAAATTATGTCCTACCAAACCCCGATAAATTCGCAGTTTTTGAAGATCATCTACTGTATGCTTCACATAATCCAAAATTTGTACCACATATGGACAAAGTTCAGACATTGCGTGATTTACAGATTAAATTTCAAAAACACACGGGTGTACGTGACTATTCTGCTGTTGATGGAGTGTCTCCAGGAATCTGCCATCAAGTCGCTCGGGAAGAATTTATAGAAATTGGTGATTTTATTCAGGCTACAGATTCTCATACCTGTATGGGTGGGGCATCCAATGCACTAACATACGGAGTAGGTGCCACTGAATACGCAAGTTTGATTTATTCTGGATTTACATTCGTTAAAGTTCCTGAATCCATTAGATTTGAATTAAAAGGTAAATTAAACAAGGGTTGCACAGCAAAAGATGTTATCTTACACATCTTGGCTGACCACGCTAGAAAGGAATTGACCCTCAATCGTTCTATGGAGTTTGGAGGAGAAGGGCTTCTTTCTCTTTCGGTAGATGAAAGAGCGACTCTTTGTAACATGGCGACAGAATGTAGTGCAAGAACTGGAATTTGTGAGCCTGATGAGGCATTATATGATTGGATGTATAATGCACTAAATCTTGATTTGGATATAATGCGCCAAAAATCGGTGTATCCTGACAAAGGTGCTCATTATGACGGTGGAGTACATGTTATAGAACTTTCAAAAATAGAACCAATGGTAGCACATCCTGGCGACCCAAATAAGGGAATTCCATCAGATCCAACAAACGGAATAAATATTTCCAAGCTCGGTGATGTTGAAATTAACATTGCATATGGGGGATCTTGTACAGCTGGAAAAGAAGATGACATATCATATTACGCTATGGTGTGTGCTGCAGCTGAAAAATCAGGTTTAAATATAAAAAACGGTGTTGATTTCTATTTACAATATGGCAGTAGACAAGTAAAAGAGTTAGCGATAAAGATGGGCTGGCACGATCTTTTTGAAAGGGTAGGCGTGAAATTGATTGATCCTGGTTGCGGTGCATGTATTGGTGCTGGGCCAGGGGTTTCAATTACACCGGATCAAGTAACTGTATCCGCAATAAATCGTAATTTTCAAGGGAGGTCGGGCCCTGGAAAATTATACCTGGCGAGCCCTTTAACTGTTGCAACCAGTGCTTTTTTTGGGAAGATTACATCATTTAATCCGAGTTTATTTAAATGAGGCAATATCAACCTCTAGATTATATTTTAAATTAAATTTTTATTAGCCGTAAGGAAGCACGTCTTATTTACGGTAGATGGCCCTAAGTCATTGGGACATAGGAGGACCATAAAACGTGAGATGGTAAACATGAGCATTGCAGAAAAAATGGCCTCTAATCAAAAACAAATTGCTATATCAGAATTTTTCGAAAAGAATAAACATTTTCTTGGTTTTGACACACTACCGAGAGCGATAATTACTGCAGTGAAAGAAGCAGTGGATAATTCATTAGATGCATGTGAAGAAGCGCGAATTCTTCCAGACATTTCAATCGAAATTCAAAGAGTACCTAAAGCAAAAGATCAATTAATACTGATTTCAAAAGATAATGGGCCAGGCATACCGCAAAAATCCATTGAAAATGTGTTTGGAAAGTTATTATACGGCAGTAGATTTCATGCAATTAGGCAATCTAGAGGCCAGCAGGGTATCGGAATTACTGGAGTTGTAATGTACTCACAACTTACTACAGGAAAGCAAACATATGTAAAATCAAAAATAGCATCAGAAAGTACCGCTGTTGAAGTAAAATTAGGAATAGATACAAGAAAAAATAAGGCGGTTAAATATGCTCAAGAAAGGCTAATTTGGTCTGAAAATGACACGATTGTGGAACATGGTCTAATGATAAAAACCCAAATGAAAGCTAAGTTTCAAAGGGGGTCACAATCAATTGTTCAATATCTAAAAATGACTTCCATTGTAAATCCACACGCAAATATTAGGTTCAAATACATTAATTCTGATGGAGAGTTAGAAATTAATGAATTTTGGAAAAGAGCCACTAAAAGTTTGCCCGCCCCTGTAAAAGCAATAAAACCTCACCCACATGGAATTCATCTGGGTCAACTACAGAGAATGTTGAAAGATTCCGATGAGAGAAAACTCACTTCCTTCTTAAGACAAAATTTTAGTGGAGTATCTACCAGAGCTGCCAAAGAAGTTTGTAAAACCGCTAGTCTGTCTGATAGTGCGAAACCAAAATTATTGAAGACCGAACAGGTAAATAGTTTACTTGAAGCATGCTCAAACGTAAAATTTTTACCACCCCCCACAAATTGCTTATCTCCAATTGAAGACTTGCTAATAAAAAAGGGTCTTTCAAAAACTATTGATTCTAAATTTGTCACTACTCTAACAAGAAGCCCCCGCGTTACTTCTGGAAATCCGTATCAAATAGAGGTTGGATTAATTTATGGAGGTAAAATGCCTGCTGATCAACAAGTTCAGCTACTTAGATTTGCTAATCGTGTACCTCTAATGTATCAACAGGGCGGTTGTTTGCTGACTCAATCAATTTCTTCAGTAGATTGGAGACAGTACGGGCTCGAGCAAGCAGGAGGTAAAGGCATTCCTAAAGGTCCTGCTACAATCCTGGTTCATTTGGCGAGCACCAATGTTCAATTTACCAGCGAAGCTAAAGAGGCTGTGGCTTCAAATGAAGACGTTATGCAAGAAATTCGTAAAGCGTTATTAGAACTTGGTCGAAATCTTAGAAGGCATATGAAGAAGAAGAAAAAAATGGCTAAAGCTCAAGAGAAATTTGACTTGATAAATGATATTCTACCTGCAATTGCAGAAAAAGCATCTACTTTATTAAAAAAACCAATTCCAGACCTCGCAGCAACTATTTCCAAAATTATGAATGCGGTAATACTTGAACAAAAAACATGGTGGGATAAAGATACAAAAACAACTCGTATTAATGCTAAATTATTCAATTATACATCAAGAGCAAGATCATATACCATTTTGATGAATTGGCCAGAAAAACAAGGTGCAAAAATGATTGATAATGATAGAGGTGGTAGAAAGGAGACTGTTGGTTTATGGGCGTGGAAATTAGAAACACTACAGCCTGGTGAAAATACCGTGATTGAATTTGGGCTAGACAATTTGGAAAAAGGTGATTGGACTGAAACAGAGGTTTTTTACAGAGGCTCTGCAGAGGTTATTGGTGCTAGTAAACTAGACGAGAAAATATTAGAGGAGATGAAAATACAAAATTCAAATGAAATTTTAAAAGAAATGGAAGTCGAAGAGATTGATGAAACCATCAGTAATGTTGCTTCCAGAGCGAAAGTGAGTAATTTAACTGATGAAAAATTGCATAAAGAAAGTTACCAAACTACACTATTTGATAGAGGTGAAAAAGATGAGTAGAACAAGAAATGATGGTGAAACTAAACAGGCATTGCATCAAGTAGTCGATGAAATGTATACTAAGCTCCAAAAAGGTGAAACACCTACGATGACTTTACCTGTCCGTACTAAGTTAAATATCGGTTTTGACAAAAATTTAGGTGTGTATAAATATGGTAAAAAGAAATCTACCAGAGATGCTTCAAGTCTTGGAAGTGCTAAAAACTTACTTCGTGCTTTGCATATGGTTGAATTCATTGATGAAATGATTGATAACGGCAAATCATCTACACTCAGAGAAATGTACTATATCTCTGAAGGTTGGGGACATGGAAAATTTTCCACACAAAATGAGTCTAACAATCTAGCCGAGGATTTAGAAATTATAACTTCATCTATGAGGGAAGATTTTAGATTGAGACCTGAAGAAGATGGATCTAGAATTATCGGAAATCTAACCATTAATGAGCTTAACAGAAGGGGTGAATGGATGAAGATTAATGCCAGGGATGATGTTGGAGATTCTGGATATGGAGTCCCTTATAATGTTGAAAAAGAAAAAATTCAGTTAGTAGAGCACGATATTGATTTTATTATGGCAATTGAGACTGGCGGTATGTTTGACAGACTTATTGAAAATGGTTTTGATGAGGAATTTCGATGTGGATTAGTACATCTAAAAGGCCAACCTGCTAGGTCAACTAGACGAATCCTAAAAAGAATGAATGAAGAATGGAATTTGCCCGTTGTTGTATTTGCTGACGGGGACCCATGGTCATTCAGAATATTTGGTTCCATAGCCTATGGAGCAATTAAAACGGCACACATATCTGAATACTTAGCAACACAAAGTGCAACGTATTTAGGGGTAACTGCCGACGATATTGTGGCATATGATTTACCTGCCGACGACTTGACTAGCCGAGATATTGAGGCTTTAAAATCTGAATTAAGCGATCCTAGATTCTCAGATGGTTATTGGCAAGAACAAATTAATACTATGCTTAAATTAGGTAAGAAAGCAGAACAACAATCTCTAGCAAAATATGGTCTTGATTTTGTCACTGACACTTACTTACCAGAGAAATTGGGAGAATTAGGATTAGCTTAGAACTAAAAAATTTAAAGGTGTTTTTATGACTGATGTCTCTAGTAAATCAACTTGGTCATATAATACTACAAGATTCTTATTGGCGTTTTTTTTGATAATATCGATTATATCAACCATTGGAATGTTTAGCCAAAATAGTACTCTAGAAACTATGATGAACCCCGAGAAAGATCATCCATCGCACTTGCTAAATCTTGAGCCAAATTCTTCAGCATCTACTACGCTTTATTCACAAAATACTTACACAATTTATGCAAAATCTAATTTAAATATTCAAGAAAATGACATACTATTAATAGATATCAGCAATCAAGAAAGAATTAAATCTAATTCGACTGCAGTATTTCAAACTATGTTTAATGAAAGTGGTGACACTTTCAAAGCAGTTCATACTTGGTACTTATTTGAAGATTATGAAGTAGAAATTCAAAACTCTGCAGATGGTAAACTCTGGCTAGTTAATGAAAGTGCGATTATATCTTCCGCCTTTGATAATGAAATTCTAATTAGTTCATGTTTTGGATGTCTAACCTCTGTTTGCTTAATTCCGATTATTATCATATGGTTTATAATTAATAAACAAAATAAAAATGATGTAGAAATTAAATTTATTTCTCCTGATCAAGAATTTTCAGAGCCAAAAGAAATTATACATTTTAACAATAGAATTCCAAACAGTGATGAATTATTTAGGGCCATTAATGGTAATGATAAAATGAAAAAAGAACTAATTCAGAAGGTTGAAAAAGAAATAGAACTCGATTCAGTGCCTGCTCCTTTTTCTGACAGGCCTGACAATTTAAAAATACAAAATAAATCAAATTTAAAAACCTCCGATAAAGAAGTCATCCGTAGTTCATTAAGTTCGCCCAAAGAAGAGGGAATTAATAATACGATTACACCTTCTACTGAAGATACCGAACAACGATGGAAACAGTGGGATGGTTGAAAAATATATTAGTTTAGTTTTTAACCTACCATCTCATAGGTAACTTGAGGTTGGCTAGTGGGTACGATTGACGAACTTCTTTCTTTGCTTGAAAATAAAGTCAGAAGAGATATTTTAAAGAGACTGGTTAGGGAGCCTCATTATGCATATCAATTAGCTGATCAAATTGGTGTTTCTCAACAAGCTATCACAAAACACCTAAACCAATTAGAGAAGGCAGGAATGATTCAATCACAAAAAATTCCGAGTTCTAAAGGACCTGAGAAACGAATATACTCAGTTCAAACCTCATTCAGTATAAGAATAGATCTAGGTCCTGATATGTTTAAATTGGAACAAAGGAAATTACCAAAGGGTGGACCAATGAGGCTTAGTAACAGAGTCCCCCCAAATAGTAAAAAAATTGCTGAAATGATTTCTGGGAGGAAAAAAATTGGATTCGATGAGGCTATTTATCTATTAAGTGATCTAGAAGACTCCTTAAACCAACTCGATGAACAAAGAGATGCACTTATTGCACTACACCAACATGTCAAGAATAAAGCCTCCACAAATTTAGAAAATGATTTCCAACATTACGAAGAAAGGCAATTAATTCATTCTGTATTTAACAACCCAAGAGAAGAATTAGATATCGAACAAATAGCATTCGAACTGCAAATGCCACAAAATAATGCTAGAGAACTAGCAGATTTATTTTATGAAAAATTAACCCGAAGCATGGCTAAAAGAAGTGGAAATATTATTGCTGCACCTAAGAATACCACTTTACCTTGGTGGGCTACTCTCAGGAAAGATGACTAATTTATTTTAATCACTCTTCTTCTTCAACTTTTCTAACGCCAGTTGCGTTAAGTCCTTTAGGTCCTTCTCCAATTTCGAATTCAACAGTATCTCCATCGCTGATTTTTCCCTCTACCTGAGATGTATGGACAAATAGATCCTCACCATTTTCTTGTTCTATAAATCCATATCCTTTAGTTCTGTTGAACCATTTCACTACTCCTTGTGCCATGATATAACTACGCTTCAAACAAGGTACTTGATTATATCCTATTAATTCCAATAAAAAATATAATTTCTATTAATTGGAACAAATCCTACATTTAAATAAAATCTGATAGTGACAACTGTCTAGATTTATCATTATTAAACAATGAATCTGCGCTTGATACAAGCCATTCTACATTTTGCTTGGTGTAATTATCCACGCCGTAAGTTTCAATGACATGCTTTGTAATTTCAATATATTTCCTGACAGCTCCTTGGGAAACTGTTAAAGCAAGCCCCCCTCCACAAAATTGTTGAATGTCTGTCTTGGAATTATATTTTCTTAATCCCTGGCCTTCATTTCTTACTTTTAAAATGCATTTTCCCGCCAGGGGCATACGCCTGTAAGAGTGCCCACACTTGGTACAACGAACTTTTTGTCTGGTGAATGCTAGTAAATTACCTCTTAAATCTGGTAAAAAATGCGAACGGACTACGGTTGATGCAACTCTACTCACATCAACTGATCTTAATCTATGACCCAACGCCAATTGTCCATTCATTTTATCCTTCATTGTCTCTAAGGTTTTGTATGAGGATAAAGATGGCCCATTAGATAAATCTTCAGTACCATGTGTAAAGCCTAATCCACGTAAAGCTACAAACTGCCCTTTTTTGAGTCTTGAAGTAACAGTTCCCATCATATTTTCTATTTCTTTTGAATGTAAATTTTTATCTGTTGCTTCATAAAATTCGGCTGAATAATTCCAAGCTGCATCTACATTTAATGCTTCTTTATCTATTTCATGTGGGTTTAATCTAGTTGTTAATACCAGTGGCGCATCCATTAATCCTCCCCTGCGGTTTGGTAACAACTGTCTTGAAAAATTTAACAAACCATCCATTAAAAGCATAATACAATCTTCATCACCATCACAGTTTCTTCTTTTGGCTGCATGAAATAAAGGATGTGCGTAACCACCCGATGTGTCGGACCATCCAATTATTCTGCCTAAAACCCCCCCACTTGTATGAGGTGCCAAACCAATTATTAATTGCCCCACTAAATCCTCATAACTATTAATATTGTAGAATTTACGAGTTGAATAATATTTTTCCAACAATTCGTCGATAAAGTTGGCAACTCTGCTCATAAATTCCATACAATTCTTACTAATTACAAAATCCTGAGGGAACAATTCTACTACTTGTTTCTCAGAAATTAAAGGTTCTCCGTATATATCATGTGTATATCCAAGTTTTACCAATTTTTTATGTGATGTATTAATCTCTAATGGTGTAAAATGCGTCAAAGGTACATCACTCATATCATATCTTATAGTTCCATCTCTGAAAACGGGTAGATTATATTTCGCTCTTAAGATACCTTTTTCTAAAGGCTCTGGAATTTTACCTTTAGTTTCTAATTTTTTCATACCTTTAATCTTATTCGGTAATTTATCCAATCCTAAGTTTACTCTAGCATGTTCTAAATCTCTTTTTAAATGCACTGTTTTAACAGAAATATCCCTTCTTTTTGAAAATGATTCTGAAGATTTCCCAGATTCAACCTGTATAGTTTTTCCTCCACAAATTTCACCCATTGCATTTAAATTCATGCATTTAATTGATGGAGATATTTTCTTACAAGTTGTACAACTTCTAGATCCTAAAGATAGGCGTAAATTTTCCTGATTGGATGCTACTCCCAACAATTTTTGGGGCCCCCCCATTGTTCCTAGTGGGAATATCGCATGTGCTGCTGGTTTCATTTCTCTTGGTGCGGCTTTTTCAGGGCGCCCCATACGACAACCGATTCTAGTTCCCGCTCCATCCATGATTCTAAGTTTACTGCACTGTTTAATTAACCACAATGAGTTCATAGTTTCATGTTCCTCAGTAGCGGTCTCTGCTCGTGAATATGCGTCAAAACACTCTGGCCCTACATCTACAATTTCTGACATTGCTTTAAGACCTAAATTAATTGTTTCTGTAATATTTTTACCTTCCTGTCTAGCTTTAGTCTCCGCTTTGATTCTTACAATTTTTCTTTCTTCATTCAGTTTTTCTAATCGTTCTTTTTCCTGTGAGATTAGTTGATAGGCTTGCTTTAGTCTCTTTACTCTTTCAAAATAATGCTCTTTAACATCCAAAATTTTTCTAGGTTTCTCAAGTTTTCCTAACTCTTCAGTAGAATATCCTAAACCTTCTAATAACGCTTCCCATCCACTAATTGCAATAATATCCTGACCATCATGAATGTGTTCAATACCAAGAGTCATTAAACTAGACTTAACAATTCCGTGAATTACTCTTTCACTATCTTGGTACGCTGACTCTTTACTAATGTATTCCTCAGGTTCATGTTCAATTCCTGGGGGAATATTGTGTTTTACTTTTTGACCTGCCTTAGGCATATTTTCTGGTTTCCAGCCCTTACATGCTGATAAAAATCTTAAACTTAATTTCCCATAATTATCTTTTTGAATCATAGCTTTTCCAAGTATGTCATCCAATAATGGAATCCACTCAAGAGGTAAATCTTTCCACCACAAATTGAAAGGGGGACATAAAGATGTATGAAATTCCTTAGATATTTGAATCGTTTGTCTCCAATTAGGTTTCATAGAACGGAGTTCTTTAGCCCAAATACGCCCTAAAGATGTATCAAGAGTCGGCAATCCCTCAGGTAATTCTTCTCTAGATAATTGCATTATATTGCAAAAGAACACTAATTTTGTTTCTGTATTTAGGTTTTTAATCAATTCTGATGACCAACGATCCATTCCATATCCAGAAGGAACTAATGATTTATTATTCTCTAAAAATTCTCCGTAACCAAGTAAAATTTCACCAGCATCCCATATTGAAATAACCTGTTCCTTAATTTTATCCCATTCTGATTCATGATCATATCTAGAAAAACTCCCATTCTTCAACAATAACCAAGGCCCTTCAATTTCATCGCAAGGTGTTATCGCTGTAGCTTTACCTGGCCTCTCAATTTTCATTTGTGTTCCGATCGTTAAAAAATCATCTAAAGCATACATGCTAACTGGATTTATGGCTCCAGCTGCCAGACCAGAGGTTCTACATCGACCATATCTTAACCTGAACCCTCCAGGTGCTGATGGATCTCCTAATACCGGCCTACCTGCTATAATATCATTCATGTATTTCCAAACTTTTCTTATCTTGTAGGATTTTAACTTAGGTTTAATATCGTATATGTTCTCGGCAATTTCTAAAATTTCTTCCTCTTTATCGAGTGTGAAACCCCAAGCATTTTTATTTGGATTCCATGTTCCTTTGAGTTTTTCGGCCTCTCTTATGAAATCCTCATTTAAGTTGCTTCTTAACCAAATTTTATCACTATCAATCCAATAAGATATTTCTTCCGAGCCCGAGGATTTATTCGCAAACTCACTTATAAAATCCCATCCTGTAACTCCTAATCTCTCAGTATGCTTACGCAATTTTGGTGCTTTTAGACATAATCCTTCACCTATTACTAATAATACTCCACCCCTTACTCTTGAATCGTCTATATTACGTACTCTGGCATATCCTGCACATTCTACCCTCTCTGTAGATTCTCCGTTAATCATTACTGGACATGCCCGAACAATTCTTTCAATCTCATCAGGCGTAGGCTTATATTGTAAACCAATTCTGTATAATCCAAATTCTTCTTTAACTCGTTCTACTTCAGGAATTGTAGGAATATAACGATCTATGCCTAATTCCCTTCTTATCATGTCTGCAATCAAAACTGCTAATGCTTGTCCCGTTCCTCCTGCGGCCCTTATTGGGCCTGTAAAATAAATACTAAGAAATTCACTCCCATCCAAATTATTTAAAATTCTGGAACGAGCTATGCCCTCAAGAGGTGCTACTAAGACGGCTTCGGTTAATATTGCTAAACCTACACGAAGTGCTACATCTGCACAAGTTTCTCTATCTTTTCCTAGTTTTAATAAAGCCTGAGCTACAAAAATTGACATTTTAATTGCAGTTGTTTCTCTATCATTTTTTGTCTCTTCCAAAAGTTCTCTAATTTTTCCAGCTATCTCTAACCCGTCCAAATAATCAACAAGTAACTTTTCAGTTCTTCCAGCTAAATCCTCAGCTCTCGGTATTTCAATTTCTCTTGAAAAGTCTAGGCCTTTTTCTCGTTCTATTTTTGCGATTTCGTAACATTTTTGAGTTTCTCTAATCAACTGCTCTTCATATTTTTCAACTTGTCTTCGCAGACGTGATGTTGCCCCTGAATTTGCAGTCACGGACATGCTTGAAGACGATACCTTATGAGGAATACTATTTTTAGATAAGATTAATTTTGGGTTTCTATTCCCCGCGTACATCAATATGACATTAGACAATGAATGGCGAAAAAACCCAAAATGGTTTGAATTAGTAGAATTAGTAAAAAACTTATCATATCTAAAAGCAAAAAATGATGAATTTACACTAGCAAGTGGTAGGAGAAGTAGTCATTTTTTTGACATGAAACCATTAATGATGGACCCACGTGGATCATTGGTATTAGCTGAATTAATGGAAGTATATTTAGATAAAATGAATCCAAAATTCGTAGGTGGTTTAGAATTAGGAGCTGTGCCATTAACTGCAATAGCAATTACTGGAAATGCAAAATCTCCCAAAGGCGCTAAAAGAAAAGGGTTTATGGTGAGAAAAGAACCCAAAGGAAGAGGTGGAAGAAAAACATCTAATCCCCCTGGAATTGAGGGTTCTTCTCTACAGAGCGGAGGAGACATTGTTATTTTAGAAGACGTTACGACAACGGGGGGCTCAGCAATAAAGGCTGTACAAAGGATAACAGCAGAAACTAATTGTAAGGTTATTGGTGTCTTAGCGATATTGGATCGAGAAGAAGGGGGAGTAGAGGCATTTAATAAAGCAGGAATTCCATTTGAATCATTACTGAAGTTATCTGACATTACAGGATGATATCATGGCAGAGAATAATCATTCAAGCCATATCAGCGGAATTGTAAAACAATTGGCAACCCCATGGAATATTGCATTAGAAAGAGCAAAGAGAATTGCTGATAAAAATCTAGGTAGTGGATATATTTTAGATTTAGCCTGTGGATCTGGAATTCAATTAGCTGCATATTCATTAGAACTTAACAAACCTTGCATTGGAATAGAAATAGATGCTAAAAGAGCGATTATTGCGGAAAAAACAATTAAAAATATACTTAAAAAAGAAATTCATAAAGATTCAAAAATTATTTGTGGTGATTGTTTAAAAATTGTTGACCTTGACATTAAAGATGATATTAAATTCTCGCTAATACACCTAGATCCTGCTCGACCTACCAACGTGCAGGAACATGTAATTTCTGAAATGAAACCATCCCCAATTGAAGCGATCAAAGTTTGGAACAAATTACTTGCAAAAAATGGAGGTATGATTCTTGACCTGTCTCCAAGATTATCAATGAAACAATGTAAAGAACTAGAGCAAAAATTAAACAAAGTATTACCAAATCTCCATAAAACCTGGGAATGGTCTTCACAGGGGAAAGGTAGAGTCGATAGATTAAGTGTTTGGATTGGGAAAGTTGCTTCAAATGAGATGACTTCAAGATATGTAAGATACCACCCTAAAGAAATTAACAGTATAATTCTTGAAGGTGAAAAACTGCCTTGGCAAAGTAATTATTGTGAATTAAACCATCAAGAACCACAAATAAATGATTTCATTTCAATAATAGATCCCGTACTAATCTCCAGTGGTCTCGAGGATAATTGGAAAAACTCGCGGAATTATAAGGGTTATTGGATTAGAAAAGAAGGTAGAAGACCGTTATTCTTACATTCAGACAAGCTTGAAATGACAAGTGTAAATCGGAGTTTGATATTTGAATCAGGACAAATTAAAGATATTATTGAAGGTGATATTCATGAAAATATCGATAGAATAGTAGAACTTGCAAAAAAATTAGAATACATGAGGTTGACATTGAGATTAAGTATTGAACCGAAATTGCATCCTAAAATTCAGTCAAAGATAGATAAAAATTTGGTCAATATTGGAAGTTCAGGATTTATAATTAGATTGCCCAATAATGCCATCGCTATTTGCTCGAAAATCTAAATTTTAACATGATTTTTGTATTAATTGAAAACACTTATGAGTCGCGCCTTTCAAATAGGGGTGGGCGTTGGGACGCTTTCGAAACAAATCGCTTTACCATGCGAGACGAAAAATTAGGGATAAAAATGTCGAAGAAAACAGAAGACGAAATTGGTGAGGATTTTTCATATATTGTACGTTTAAGAAACACTGATTTAGATGGTTTAAAAAGGCTCTCAACTGCATTAACAAGTATAAACGGCATTGGTGCTAGAACATCTGCAACTATTTGCAGACTTTCTGGCTTATCGCCAAATCAACTAACTGGTAATTTAACTTTAGAAGAACAAGATCTACTACGTAATACGATTGATGAGTACGCTATGAGTGCTCCACTTTGGATGCTGAATAGACAATGGGACAAAGAATCTGGAGAAGAATTACATCTGTTTGGACAGGATCTTGAATTAACCCATAAGGACGATATTACTAAACTTAGATCTATAAAAACTTACAGAGGAATTCGACACGCAAATAGACAAAAAGTAAGAGGTCAAAGAGGTCGTTCGAACGGACGTGGCGGACTTACATTAGGTGTCAAAAAGAAAAAATAAGGTGAATTAAAATGGGACATCCAAAATTTTCAAGACCAAAGTTTGATACTCCAAAGCATCCTTGGAAAAAAGCTAGAATAGACGAAGAACATGATATTTCTGCCAGACACGGATTAAAAAATATGAAAGAAATCTGGAAAGCAAGATCTCAATTGAGAAGAATAAGGCAGCAGGCAATGAAGCTCATTGGAAGAGTTGACGCTTCACATGTACACTGGATACGAGAAAAAGACGATTTGTTGCGTTCATTAATTAGAAAAGGTGTCCTTTCGGAAGAGTCCGCTATCGATGACATTCTATCTTTGGGTGTTGAAGACATTCTCAACAGAAGGTTACAAGCACGTGTATATGCTAAAGGACTTGCTTCATCAATGAAGCAAGCAAGACAATTAGTTACCCACGGACATATTACTGTAGCAGAACAAAAAGTTACGATTCCATCCTATTCAGTTTCTAGAGAAGAAGAAGATTTGATTGCATATCATCCTTCATCAAAACTCAACGACGAGAATCATGTTCTCAGAGAAATAATTGAAGGAAGAGCGAGTGAAGCTACTTACGAAGACGAAGATGGTGATGTAGAATGAGTAGAAGAGCCATAGTGAATATTTTTTCCTCCTACAACAATGTTTTACTTACAGCCACAGATTTAACTGGAGCAGAAACTATTGCGAAATGTAGTGGTGGACAAGTTGTCAAATCATCTAAAGACTCTGGAGGGCCTTTTGCTGCAACTCGTGCTGCAGAAATGTTAGCAGACATGCTGAAAGAAAAAGAATTTACCCAACTAATTATTCGTTACAGGGCTCCTGGAGGAAATAAATCTACTAGTGCAGGTCCTGGAGCACAAGCTGCCATTAGAGCATTAACAAGGGCGGGTATGACAATAACACGCATTGAAGACGTTACACCAATTGCACATGATGGCACCAAAAAGAAAGGTGGAAGAAGAGGAAGGCGTGTATAAGAGGATGATGGTATGAAAGTAAAAATTATTTCAAAAACCGAACGAACTATCAAATTACTACTGAGCGAAACGAATGTCTCCAATGTCAATTCAATTAGGAGATCAGTAATGACAGATGTACCAAAAATGGCGATAAGTAAAGTCAGATTTGAAATGGGAGTTAGGGATCCTGACAGCAATGGAGAAAGATTTGAATCTTTAAGTTCGTTGTCTGATGAGGTTATTGCGCATAGATTAGCATTAATTCCGATTCCAACATACATTGAGGACTTTGTGTTTCCAGAGGACGACCCTGCAAATCAAGGTATTCCAGAAGATAAATGGGGCTCTCCCGCAAGTAGGATAATTTACCATTGCTCGGTACAAGGTCCTGGAAAAAATGATGAGGAAGAGTTTCGCACAGTTTATGCAGGTGACTTAAACGTTCTTGGTGACAGTAAATTGCAAATCCCCGAACATTGTAGAGAAATTCCAATTACGGTACTCTCTAAAGGTCAATATATTGAATTTTATGCATACGCTTGCCTAGGACGTGGGAAGGACCATGCAAAATGGGAAGCTGCATCTGGTGTTGGGTTTTATCAAAATGTTAAAGCTGTTTTAACTGATAAAAAAGCAGCAAAAGAAATCTTTAAACATAAAATCAAATTAAACAATGATTTAGAATTAAATGAAAAATTATTTCCAAAAGATGGTGTCACTGATATTGAAACTGTTGAAGAAATTCGAAAAGCATTATTACACGATGAAAATTCAGGAATTGTATTAGAGGAAATTCCAGGTGAATTCGTATTCCACTACGAATCTGACGGATCAATTCCTCCAATCGATATATTCAATCGTGCTTGTGAGGAATTAAAATCAAGATTTGACTCTATTGGAGAAAAACTAAAAATTGCTTTAACATAAGTAATTTTATCCAATATCACAGCAAGTGGTAATTATGGGTAATTTAAAATCCTCTGTCAAAATTGGAGGACATATAACTTTAATATTTGAAATTAAAGCACTGTCCGAGAATTTAGATGAACAAGGAAGTCGTGGTGTTGGAATTTGTATCAATAAAGGAGTTAGAATTGAGACATTTGCCAAGAAAGGTAGTGGAGAAATTACTATTGATTCTAATCAAAAAAATGTTTCAATAAAATTATACAAATTAATAATTAAAGAAGTTTCAAAAAAATTTCAAAATATAGAAAAATATGATTGGCATTTCAAAATCGAGTCGGATTTACCATTCGGACAAGGTTTTGGCTGTTCTGCTTCGGGAGCAATATCAGCTGCTATATCAATTCTAAAGATTTTAAACAAAAAAGAAAATATTTACGAAGATTCTGTTTCAATTGCCCATCGAGTTGAGAGATTATTTTCTAGTGGACTCGGAGATGTTACTGGAATAAGCGCTGGTGGTGTCGAATTAAGAACAAAACCTGGTTTACCTTTCACTCCAAACAATGGATTGGTACTAAGTTGGTTCGAAGATTTCCCTATTTTATTGTGTTGGATGAATGATGAAGAGAAGCATACTTCTGAATATATTAATAGTGATAAATGGATTAGTAGAATTAATTCTGCTGGAAAAGAATGTCTTAATATTCTCAATAATAAAGCATGGAACAAAGATATTTGGAGTGATATCTTAGATCAATCTAAAAAATTTGGTGAAATGTCTGGAATGATTAAAGATATTAATCGAAGAAATCTTACACTAAAATTAGAAGAAATCTTGATGAATAAAGATTTACAATCATCTTGGGAAATACGATTATGCATGCTTGGAACTAGTGCAATTGTATTACCTAAAAATTTAAAAAACTACAATAAAGAGGATTTATATTTAATTATGCAGGATTTATCAAAAATGGATTTAGTTGGTTGTTTAACAAGTGTAAATAATAATCCAATAGATTGCGATTAAATTTGACTTAATTTTTCTAAATCCAACTGTGAAGAATCAAGAAGAATTGCACCTGGTATTTTCAAGTTAGCTGAGTATCCGTGGCGAAAAACAATTGCCCCTTGACCCCATTCCTCAATGTACCTATTCATCTGCTTAATTGTTTTCTTTCTTTGAAAGCTTATATCTGCACCATAGAAATGTTTTGCATCGACCCAAGCAATTGGTTGACCATTGACAATAACATTGTCTAATAGTAGTAAATCTGGAGTTCTAATTGGCCTGCCATGCTCAACTGATTGCTCGGTAACCATTTCTGACTGCCTGCGTATTCTTACTCCTTTGCTTTCGAAGTGTTCGCATAATATCTCTTCAAATAGATCTGCTCTTTTAGCATTTTCAGATTGATTGACATTTGAAACTCTATCTGCTCCTTCAGCTTTAATAAATTCTCTTTGATCTCTCTGATTTAATTTCTTCTCGGGTGATTTAAGAGCTTCCTTTATTTTGATTTTAGACCATCCGCGAGATTTCAAAATGCCTCTAAATATATTCATAGGTGGATAATCAAAACGTTTTGATAACTCCAATATTGATTGTCCATCATCATATAATTTCCTTAATTTTCCTACATTACGTTGTAAATGATGAAAAGAATATACAGACTTTTCTTGTAAAATGGCAGAGCGTAAAGATAAAGCCTGATCTAATGTAATATCCAAATTATCTATAAATTTAGCTATTTCGTCCATTCTTTCATCTTCTAACCAACCAAATTCTCCTTTTCTAACAACATAATTACCAACTTTAATTTCAACATTTTTTGGAACTGGTTTTACTTTCCAAGAAATTTCAATTGTCTTAGGGTTCCATTCTCCCTCAGGAAAAGCCATAGGTCTTTTATTTTGAGAAAATCTTTCTTCAGCTCTAGCCTTAGCCTCTCTAAAAAATGTCTTATTTTTTTTAGATTTCATTTGGCGTTTATTGTTGTCCACAAACTCTCCTAAAGCAAGAGGCCTATGAACTCACGGCTGTTGGCAAAAACAATGCTGGGTCGAAGATTGGTGTATATCGATGTGTTGAAGAGTATAGCTATCTTGTTCATGATTGAGGTTCATACTTCTGCAATTTTAGCACCTTCGAACATACCAAAAAGCTCATTTATAGCATTAATTGCTGCATCAATAGGTGGTTTGGCCGCCCCACTTTTTGTCACAATGAGCGGTTGGAGCGCTCAACATAGTTTGAAAAATAAACAGGGAAAAAAGACTAGTAATTCCTCTATTTACTATTGGTTACTATGTCGATTTACATTTTTATTCATTTGTCAATTTATTGTTAATATTACAGCAAATCACGTTTTTCACTGGAACTCTCCGGGAATCTTATCCTTGTTGGCGATCTGTACACTGATTAGCTTTCCACTATCTAAAATAAAAATAAAAACAAAATTAATAATATTAATTTTGATATTAATTACGCCTATTTCTAATAATTATCTGTTTGAATTAAATGGAAATTGGGATAGTTTAATTTACGTTAATTCATTATCTGATTTTATTTTAAAAATATTCTTTAACGGCACATATCCTCTATTTCCTTGGTTATCATTCTTTATTCTAGGTGGAATATTAAGGGAATCTGAAAAAAATGTGAATTATAAACTATTTTTATGTGGTTTAACATGTTCTATTTCTTTCATGATTTTTTCAGTAATTACCGGCAAATATTGGGCATTAACCCAAGGTGATGCTGTATTAACCTTCTTCCCCCCTAGTACTGGGTTTATAGTAACAGCTAATTCCACAGTTTTGATTATGTATATTCTTTTCAAAAAATACAATCACAAATTTGAAAGTAATCCGTGGGTATTAAGTTTCACAAAAATAGGAAAAATAACATTAACGATATATCTATTGCATTTCATTCCATTAAGATTCTTAAGTTATTATGATCAAAGCGAATGGGAGTTTACGTATATTTTGATTATCACATTGATATATACTTTTCTTTGGTGGCCGTTAAGTATTATTCATGATAAATATTTCAGTAAATTTAGTCTAGAAACCTTATTGAGATACATATTAGCCAAAAAGAATATACAATCTACCACTGTGAGAGATTCATGAGTAATTTGGCAGATGGGAATAATATTCCTCAAAGACTACAAAATAGAGCAAAAATAAATGGTTCAAAACCTGCAATCTATTGGAATGAAAATGATTCATGGAATTCTCTGACTTGGTCAGAATATCACGATAATGTTTGCAAATTTGGTGGTGCTCTTCTAGGATTGGGTTTTGAAGCTGGGGATGCCGTATCAATCTCTGGAAATAATAGTAAAGAATGGATTATTGCATGTGTTGGTTCAATGTACATCAGAGCTCTTCCTGCTGGTATTTATCAAACTTCAACCTCCGATCAGTTCCAATACGTTGCTAATCACATGGAAGCAAAGGTATTGGTCCTTGAGGATAAAGTACAATGGGATAAGTTCGAATCTGAAAGAAACGGTTTGTCTACTGTAAAAAAAGTCGTTATGATCAAAGATATTGACAAAATAGATGATGAAATTGCTATTTCATTTGAAGATTTTCTAGAATCTGGGAAAATACATGTCAGTGCGGCTAACGAAAGAATGAAAGAGATAAAAACTGATGATTTAGCATTACTAATCTACACTTCTGGGACTACAGGTCCTCCTAAAGGCGTTATGTTATCACACCATAATCTTGCTTGGACAGTAGAAGGTGCTTCTGAGGTTGTAGGCGGTTTAGGTCCAGACGACCGTCACGTTGCATATCTTCCACTTTCTCACATTGCAGAACAAATGTTTTGTATTCACGGCTCTATTTCATTTGGTTTCGCTGTTTGGGTTTGTAGTGCATTTGACCAAATTAAAGAACATCTTTTAGAAGCGAGGCCTACTCTATTCTTAGCGGTTCCAAGAGTTTGGGAAAAATTCAAGGCTGCATTAGAAGCAAGATTGTCTGAGGCATCTGGAATCAAAGCTAAAATTGTAAAATGGTCAAGAAAACAGGGCCTCAACGGTGGATATAAGATGATAGAAACTGGTAAAGGTGGTGTAAGATGGAAAATTGCAAATAAACTATTTTTTAGTAAACTTCAAGATGGTCTAGGACTAGATAAATTAAAATTCGCTGTAACTGCGGCAGCACCTATAGGAAAAGATGTTTTAGAATTCTTTTTATCTTGTGGAATCATTATTCATGAGGTTTATGGGCTTTCAGAGTCTTCAGGTCCTCTAACATTCAATAGCTCGAAACCAGGCCATAGAAAGTTAACTACCGTTGGTCAATCATTCCCAGGAGTGGAAGTGAAGATTGCCGAAGACGGTGAAATTCTAGGTAAAGGTGGAAATATATTCCAAGGCTACTACAAAAACGAAGAGGCGACCAACAAAGCACTTGTAGATGGTTGGTTACATTCTGGAGATATAGGTGAAATAGACGAGAATGGCTTCCTGAAAATCACTGATCGAAAGAAAGACCTAATCATAACGGCGGGTGGAAAAAATGTTTCCCCTTCCAACATCGAGAAAATAATGAAATCTATAAAAGGTGTTTCACAATTTGTTGTTATTGGAGACAAAAGAAAAATGCTTACAGGATTAGTAACTTTAGATCCCGAAGGCGCTGTTAACATGGCTAAAGAAAATAATTGGCCGACAGACATTCCTTCTCTTGCAGAATCAGATGGGATGATTTCTTACATTAATTCAGAAGTAGAGCGACTAAACAAAGATTTAGCAAAATTTGAAACTATAAAAAGAATTAAAATTCTACATGAAGACTTTGACGTTGAACATGGTACATTAACACCCTCAATGAAAATAAAGCGTAAGCCAATCAATGAAAGATATGCGAGTCAGATAGAAACATTATATGAAAATTAGAAGTGAAAATATGATTATGATTATTGTAGGCGCTTTATGTATGGCGTATGGGATTTTTTGTATGATTAAAGGTGGAACTCATGTTAAAAATGTAGGTTGGAGAACCAAAGAAGAATTTCCTAAATCATATTACTTTAACATTATTTCCTTAACTTTGTTAGGAGTAGCTATGATTGCAATGCATTTCATAAAGAGATAGGGTTATCAATTATAATCTAATTGGTGGGTACCGTGAAAAAAAATTATAAAAAATTTTTTTTTACGGTTCTTTTGATTCTTGGAATTATTCTAGCAGTTATTTATCGTGAAAGTTTCAATAATGCAAATATTACAAACTTATTAGATAGATTCGGATTTTTAGCTCCTCTAATATTCATATTTGTCTATGCATTAGCCACAATTTTGTTTTTACCTGGATTGATTTTAACAATATTATCTGGTATTTTATTTGGTCCTCTATTAGGGACTATCTATTCAATTACTGGTGCTACAATAGGTGCTACACTTGCTTTCATAAATGCACGATATCTTCTATATGAAAAAATTGAGAAAATGATTGAGGGCGGAAAACTCGAATATATTAAAAGGAGTGTTGAAGAAGAAGGTTGGCGATTCGTAGCTTTTACCAGACTTGTACCTCTATTCCCATTTAATTTACTTAATTATTCGTTTGGTTTGACAAAAATAAAGTTAAGTGAATATATCTGGTCTAGTTTTTTATTTATGTTACCTGGTACATTCGCATATGTTTATTTCGGGCATACAGGTAGTGAAGTAATCACAGGTGGAGATAATTTAATACAAACGATACTAATATTTATAGCGATATTTACAACAATTACTTATTTGCCAATATATATTAAAAAAATAAGAAAAATAGATATAATTGATAATTAATTTTTGCTCGGTCTTCGGAATAGTGTGTGATAAAAACCCATGTTAACCATCCATATGAAGGGTACCGACTGCCAACCCTCTTTGGCAAGGGGGGG
>CETP01211014.1_pt1 | contig 44101 bp, 35 predicted proteins | sample 531311 | NCBI WGS metagenome assembly CETP01 (sample SAMEA2622657, study PRJEB7988) | marine metagenome | biome: marine biome (ENVO:00000447); feature: surface water layer (ENVO:00002042); material: "saline water (ENVO:00002010), including plankton (ENVO:xxxxxxxx)" | depth 5 m | reverse complement strand
ATCAATGTCATACGCCGTGCATAATGGCGCAAGACGAGTTACGACAGGCCCTTACCTTCGATGACGTTCTATTGATGCCCGCAGAATCAGCTGTCCTTCCGGCTGAAGTAAACATATCCACGAGGCTAACCAGTAAGATAGATCTCAAGATTCCTATTATTTCTGCTGCAATGGACACTGTAACAGAAAGCGCAATGGCGATCGCTATGGCACAAGCAGGTGGAATCGGAGTCATACACAGGAATATGAGTGTGGAAGAGCAATCCGAGGAAGTCGCTAGGGTTAAGAGGTTCGAGTCTGGTCTCATTTTGAATCCTGTAACTGTGTCGCCAGAAATGACCATAGGTGAGCTTAGAGAGATGAAGTCGAAGTACGGGTTCTCTGGCTTCCCAGTCGTCAATGGTGGGGGAAGGCTAGTTGGAATTATCACCAACAGAGATATCCGTTTCGTCGAGGATGAGACATCAAAAGTTTCTGAATTAATGACTAACGAGATAGTGACAGTAGGGCAAGACTACGACCCCAAAGTTGCACAGAGCCTACTCCAACAGCATAGAATCGAGAAATTAGTTGTGATCGATGACGATGGAAATTGCGCGGGCATGATAACTGTCAGAGATATCCAGAGAACGAAAGACCATCCAGTCTCATGCAAGGATGAACATGGTAGGCTCAGAGTTGCTGCCGCAACTGGTACCGGCGAGAGAGGCGTGAATAGGGCTATTTCACTTATTGAAGCAGGTGCCGATGCGATTGTTATTGATACTGCCCATGGGCACTCACATGGCGTTATAGATACTGTTTCAGAGCTCAGGAACAGAGCTCCAGATTCTACCATCATCGCTGGAAACATAGCCACTGGAGACGCCGCAAAGATGCTGATTGAAGCCGGTGCGGACGCAGTCAAAGTGGGAATAGGCCCAGGCTCGATTTGTACTACCAGAATTGTCTCAGGGGTCGGAGTTCCCCAACTCACAGCTGTTCAGAGCGTGGTTGAGGTCTGCAAGCCTAGAGGCATACCGGTAATCGCTGATGGAGGGATAAAGTACAGCGGAGATATTTCCAAAGCTATCGCAGCAGGCGCAGATTGCGTGATGATAGGGTCACTACTGGCTGGAACCGACGAATCACCGGGTGAGACTATTCTGTATCAGGGAAGGTCATACAAGGTATACAGGGGAATGGGTTCTGTCGGAGCTATGAGTAAGGGGGCTCATGACAGATACTTCCAGTCTGAACAGGGGGATACTCGAAAGTATGTCCCTGAAGGAATTGAGGGGAGGGTTCCTGCAAGGGGGCCAGTCGAGAATGTAATCCACCAGCTAGTCGGAGGACTTAGATCGTCAATGGGGTACACTGGAAATGGCTCTATATCGCAGATGAAGGATGGGTGTGAGTTTGTCAGAATTACTAACGCTGGACTTTCTGAAAGCCATGTTCACGACGTCGAGATAACTCGTGAAGCTCCGAACTACAGGAGATGATTGCATGGAGACAATAATCCTTGGAGGAGGGTGTTTCTGGTGTGTGGAAGAAGCTATCAAAGGCCTCAAGGGAGTCTCAGATGTTATTCCAGGATACTCAGGAGGGCATCTGGAAAATCCCACTTACGAGCAAGTCTGTGGAAAGAGAACGGGCCATGCAGAGGTAGTGAAGGTTACATTTGACCCATCAACAATTAGTACCAACACTCTCCTTGAAGTATTCTTCACATGCCATGACCCCACTCAGCTAAACAGACAGGGAAATGACATAGGGCCACATTACAGAAGCGCGATATTCTACACCTCTGAAGCCCAGAGGGAGGATTCCGAATCAGTTATCGAGAGGATGGCGGATCTCTATGAAAATGAGATTGTTACTGAGGTTTCACCTTTGAAGAATTTCTATGTGGCAGAAAGATATCACCATGACTATTTCAAGAATAATCCCTCAAATCCTTATTGCATGATGGTGGTGGCTCCGAAAATAGCTAAGACTAGAGCCAAACACGCACATCTGTATGAGTGAGGGCGTGATGCGACCGGAGCCATGGGGACTTCACCTCCTCGGACTCATTAGTCCGATTCTGGCAATTTCTGGAAATCTACTTGGGGGCATGTACACCATGTCTGGTGTCGTCTTCATTTGGGTAGTCGGGCCGATACTCGATGTGGCTCTTGGCGAGTCGGATAATCCTAGGCCTCCAAGAGAGTCAGGAGCACCATTTGAAGCCCTTCTCTGGGTTCACGGACTACTGCACTTTGTGATGCTAGGGACGCTCTTCCTTTTCGCGGCTAGTGAGGGAATGACGAGATGGCTGATAGCCGCCTCACTATCTACTGGACTGGTTGCGGCGGCATCGGCCATCGTCACTGCACATGAACTAGGCCATAAGAAACAAAGGAGTCCGGGTTGGAGGTTGGCGAGAGCCCTCCTGTTCAGCATAAATTATGCCCATTTTACGACCGAGCATAATTACAATCATCACAAGAACGTTGCCACCGACAAGGATCCGGCGAGCGCTACTTACGAACAGGGCCTCTGGTCATTCTGGATCTCGACAATTCCCGGTCAGTTCATGTCATCAGTCGCTGTTCACAACAGAAAGGGTCGAAAGGGCCTCAAAAACCCCTCATGGAGAGGACTTTTCCTGCAACTTTCTGTAATCATATCGCTATTAGCCTTGCATAATTTCGGATTTTCATGGGCCTTACCGGTTGTAGTCGGATGGCTTATCGCCTCCTCCATCGCAATACTGACCTTGGAGTATGTCAACTACATCCGACACTGGGGCCTCAGGAGAATTAACGAAAGAAGGTTCGAGGAGGGCCACGCATGGAACACTGAAGCAAGGTGGTCCAGATGGAGCCTCCTAGAACTGACACGTCATTCAGATCACCACCTCCACGCATCGGTTCCCTTCTGGAAGCTACGCCCCTATCCAGAAGCTCCTAGGTTGCCCTCTGGATACTACGCTTGCTGGTGGCCGTGCTTGATACCTCCACTCTGGAGAAGAATGATGAGAGGACGAGCTCCGAACATCTGACTAAAGCTCTTCTCGCATGAAACTCGACTCTCTCAATCATCTTCATGAGTAACCTTCAATTCATGATTGGCGAGCAGACTTCCGTGGTTGTTCCTAGGACCGAACAAGAAGACGAGGTTCCGGTCGACAAGGCTTGGGCCATCCACGCTGCGATAATAGGTCTCAACACTGGTAATCTTCTATTCAGGGGTTTGGAGTTGGATCCTGATAATCCGGGCATGGTCACCGTAGCCTGCTTGGCGGTCTTAGCCGCGGCATTGCCGTTCCAAGCCATATTCTTCCTAATCAATTCGTATATTCAGGAGGCACCAAACGTGCATGAGATAGAATACATAATGCTACAGAGGCTATCCTTGATCTGTCAGACTATATCTTATCTTTCACTTACTGCAATTGGAATTCTGATGTTTGAGACCCATGTCTATGTTGGAGGTAGCTTCTTCGTAGGTTGTGTTGTAGCATTTTTCCTTCTGAGGGCGGCCATGAATCAAGCAGAGGCTCTAGCAACCAATATTAGGGTTAATTCGTAGAGAGGTTGATTTCTCCCCCTCCTCTGTGAGGCATATGGCCGACGCCTTCGCGATGCCCAGCCTACCTCCAGCATCTCCATGGGATGCTTACGTTCTGATGCTATTCGTCCCCTTCATAATGAGACTTGTATTTGTTGCACCTCCCCTGATAGATCTTGTCAACACCTATGCCCCCCCAGGTGAGAGGACAAAGCATGTCAGATGGTTTCTTAGACACATAAAATTGTTGCCAGTCAAGGGCTTCTGGTTGATCGTCCTTAACGAAACCCTGTCATTCTTGTTGCCCGCGCTAGTCGCGTTATCTACACGTTATTTCCTCGGCCCAATTGGCTGGCCCACTTGGGAGGATACTCCTCGTCTAGGGGTTATCCTTCTGCTGGTTGCGGGAGCAATTTGGCTACTATCGGACTTCTCAAAAGTTATGAGGTCCAGAAGGGATATTCAGTCAATTGCCAAATACAATCTTTCAACAGCAAAGATGGTGGTTCAAGGAGCAGTAGTAGGTAGGAACATTCTCCAGAACGTCAGTGATTCAGGTATTCCTAGGCCTTGGAGGGAAATAGTGGATGTGGAATTCGAAGTTGATGGAGAGACTACAATAGTTCGAGAAAGCAATCCAATGACTGAGGCCATATATTCCCTGCTTGACAGGGGGGCGGATGTATTAGAGGAAATTCTTGGAAGAGTCAAGGAACCAGCCAACGCCGCTATTGAAAAACTCGATAGAGAGATTCAGGATAAGGTAACAGAACGGGTCCAAGCGTCTGCAAAGTCATTATTCCAGAATATAATTTTTTCAATAGCGCCAATAGCGGTTCTTATAGGTCTAGACCAACTTATTTAGCATTCTTTTCTCGCTGGGAGTAGCAAATAAAATCCAAAATATTCCAGCTAGTATTTGTAATGCTCCAGTTGCTATAATAGTCTCTCGCAATGAAAGGATGTCATTTTCGAGTATCAGTCCGGCGGCTACTGTGGATAGTCCCATTGTGAGCGTGATTCCCAGAGAATCAGTTCCAAAGACCCTACCTAGCCACTCGTCCTCGGATCTCTGCTGAAGCATGGTGGTAGACAACACCCAGTTTACCCCGCTCGCGGCGTGTGAGATGAATACGTAAACTAGGATGATCACTGTCCACTCTGAAGCTGCGACTGCAATGTAGAATGCTCCACTAATCACCAATACCCCTCCCAGAAGGTATGGAATCAGCATCCGATTGGCCATGAACCTTCTACTTACTATAGGTCCGAATCCGGAACCGAAACCTCTGGCCATATACAATATCCCAATCCCAGCGGCGACATCCCCAAAACCGGCTTCGTTTCCTATCAAGATCAACAGGAACACCTGGGCTCCTCCCCCTGAGGCCCACATCGCCTTAACCAAAACCACCCTCCTAATTGGTGGCATGGAGAGAATGTAGCTCCATCCGGAGACGATTTCACTAAGCATGGCTTTCGGAGAGAATGATCTTTGAATGGACTTTTCCGGCCCACCATGAGGCAGAGAGAGAATGAGCAGAATAGCGATTAGGAAAGTCAACGAGTCTATCCAAAGAGCTGTTTCAATACCATATTTGGAGATTGTCAATCCACCGATACCAGCACCTATCCCCATTGCCGCCGACCACCCTCCAGAAGAGAGTGCATTTGCTGACAATAGCTCTTCTTTGGTACAGATATTTGGTACGTAAGCAGACTCCGCATTAGATGAAATCGCCCTCCCCACGACCATTGCCATTCCGAGGAGGTAAACAGACTCTAGAGAGTCCAGCATCCCAAGGGCTAGTGCCGAAACTAGTATTATGAACGACCAAACGTTTCCCAAAATCATTAGCCACTTCCTGGGGTAGCGATCTGCGAGCATTCCTGTCAGTGGCTCCAGAGGGGCGAAAGTGAAACTCCTTGTTGCCAGGACCCCGGCAATGGCCAAAGGGGAGTTATCTGAGGCCTCGCCTGCCAATAGGAACAACGCAATCATGGAGAACCAGTCTCCAATGTATGAAATTTCGTTAGCAGTAAACAGCCTACGGTAAGGGCCATTAGATCTCAGAAGTCCAATGTAGCTAACCTCAGCCATGACCATGGCCGAGCGACCAGCCCTATGATTCTGGCCCCCCAACACTCAAGACTCCCATGCCGTCGCCTGTACTCATGGAGGAGAGGCTAGTGTGGCTAGATCTGGAGATGACCGGCCTAGATCCAATCGAGAATAAGATAATCGAAATTGCTACGATCGTCACTGAGGGCGATCTAACCATTGTGTCGGAGGGCCCCTCACTGGCAATCTCACAGCCAGAGTCTGAGTTAGAGAAGATGGATGAATGGAACCTGACTCATCACACTAGGAATGGCCTGTTAAAGAGAGTGAGGTCTAAAGGAGTTCCAATAGCGGAAGCTGAGAGGCTTACCTTAGAATTTCTGATGGAACACTGTCTCGCCGGAGTCCCCCCTCTATGCGGGAATACTATCGGCCAAGATAGGAGGTTTCTGAGGAGGTATATGCCGGAACTACACGAATTCTTCCACTACAGAAGCGTAGATGTGACGTCCGTGAAGGAAATTGTGAACAGATGGTATCCAGACTCACCTAGGTTCTCAAAACCATCAGGCCACAGGGCATTGGATGATATTAGAGGCAGTATAGAGGAGCTATCCCACTTCAGAGAACACGTCTTCAAGGACTCGAGCTAGGACTGATAGGAACTCCCCTGCTGTCGGTGATTACTAGATTCACACCCAGTCCTGTTCTGTGGAATGCAATAATCTCCAGCCCATGAATAATATGTCCAGTAGATGCTCTTCCGATATGTGGAAGGCTGTCTAGATATTGGGGTTTATCCAATATCGGACTCCCGGCGGAAAGCTCCCTTCTCTTTCCTCCGACATCCTCGAACCATGGCAGGGCTCCCTCGGGGGAGAATCTCACTCCCAAGATCATATCACAACCTTCCGTCCATTGCGCGGCTTCTGCGTCGGCACCGCTTGGGACTGCCACTGCATTAGGATGCGAATGGATCCAATGAGTGAACCTACCTCCTCTGGAGCCCCTGTCCTCGGTGAATGAATCATCAATCCATTCCTCCGGTACGTGATGGACTGAGAAAGAATCCCCTCTATTTACTAGATGCGGTTTACCCAATACATAACCCTGACCTGCAAACAATCCGGGTTGAAAATCCGTACCAGTAAACTCCTCCTCCACGTCAATCGGATGTGGCAACTCTAGATTTGGGTCTATTCCTACCAGTATCTCATCGGGAAGGGATCTGAACGTCCAGTCGATTATCATGGCAAGGGTCCCCACCGGCATCAGCAAGATAGCCGCATAGTCATCACGAAATTCTTTCGACCTTTGATTGTAAGAGGCAGCAGCCTGCAACAACCAGTCATTTACCATGACTCCGGGAGCGGGTCACTCGACTTGAGTTCAACGGATTCACGCAGCTTATATCCAAAACTATGTGATCCCAGTGCGGGGCGTAGCTCTTGATACGTTTTATTTGCTCCACCTTCACAGCGTAGTCCTTGCCACAATCACTGATTTCTAACGCTAGTCTATCCCCCTTGGAAGAATACTCTCCGGGCTTGGCCAATCCATGTATGTGCACCATGCCTCCATCCTCAGATAGGACGTCCACCGCAGCGCTAATACTAGCTTCTGAGGATGGCAGGAGACCCATTATCACCCTATTCGCTACTCCACCAATTTTCTTCGAGGAATTTCTATTATCTCCTCGGTGTATTGTACACCTAGACTCGACACCATTCTCCTTCAGGCTCCACTCTAGAGACTCTATTGCATCGTCATTCCACTCGCAACAGTGGATATGACGAGCTTCGGAGTGGACTAGGATAGGGAGTGAGTAGTAACCTATGCCTGAAAACAGGTCAACCACGACTTCGTCACTGCCTACTATCTCACCCATCCTCCTCCGCTCGTTAACGTTGCCAGCTGAGAACATGCACTTGGTCACGTGATATCCGTAGTCGACACCGTTCTCTCTCCTAACCACCCAATCATCCTCTCCAAGAAGCATCTTGACTCCACTCTTGCGAGTTCTTCCAGAAACCTCGCCCATTATCCCCAGCCTCTCGACATCCAGTCCGTCAGCAACAGATTTCCAGAGGCCCGGGCCGATTATTCCCTCCCAATTGCTACCCTCAAAGGATCCAGCTGGAAGAATCGCGAAATCGGAGAACCTCTCCCATTTTCTAGGAATTCCGGCTGGGGGCTCTCTCCCAAGGAATGAGGAGATTGAATCGTACAGCCGTTCATGCGGTCCGCCCCGATTCATGTATCCCGGAGTGAGCATCATAGATTCAGACTTATGGTATATCACACTCTCCAAGGCCCGTGCGTAGATGCATCGCGCTGGTCATGATTCTACTCCTGTCACCATTAGCGCACGCCGCCCCTCCCCCGGGAGATGCGGAAGTAATCAATCAAATCTGCTCTACATGGGGAAACGGAAACGGAATCTGTGACGATTATGATTCCGAGCTGGACTCTACTTCCAATGATGAATGGATAGAGGGGCACGTTCTGATTTCAATGGATGGGGCTTCTTCGATACAGATGAGCTTAGAACTCGCCATTCATGAAATTCCAAGACATGAGCTGGGGCTATCAGATCTGGACCTGCAGGGAGACAGCGTTCCTTCGGATGGAATCCCCGCCGACTATATCAGAAACTATCGTGATTTCTCCAGGGGCGGTCTCTCGGTTCAGGATAGGCTAATAGACAGGATCGAAGATGTAATCCATGGCATAGTGGATGAGAATTTTCCAAATGCCAGCACAAGCCCCATACAGCCAACGTCAGAAATCAGCTTTTTTGACCATCAGGAATCCACTTGTACTTTCAATCCAGATATCGACTCAACCGACGAGGAGAATGGAATAGAAAACGATCCATTCCAACCCCCGATATGCCTCCAGTCAGTTTTGACCTTGGAGGTAAATCCCGCAAATATCGGAATGGATCCGGAAACTGGGGACATCGATAGAGTAATGCGGGGACTGATGGCGATGGGAGGAGATGTAACCACGAACTTCTCCACACTCGCTTTATCAGGACATTACATTGAATATACGATGTATCCGCCTCCATACGCCACCATTATTGAGGTGAATGAGCCGGCTGAAATATTCCAGCCAGCGAGTGAGCAACCGCGACTTACAGCTGCAAGGATTTCACTTGATAATCTGAATGGGGGACCTGAAGGGGAACCAGTTTCATCAGACTTGCTCGCAGTACTTGGAAATGATCGCGATAATCAGGATTGGGGTATCTTCTCCGGCCCTTCGTTAAGTCTCGATCTTCAAATAGATCTGAGGGACGGTATGAACAGCCGTGTGGATTTAGGAATCGAAATACATCACCTTAGTGCTGAAACTCTTGAACAATGGGGGCTGAATCTGGAAACCTCGAGAATAAACCTAAGCTCGGTAACCTCAGACGGAATCAGGATGTTTCATTCTGAGATGGGCATTGATGTTGACCAGATCCTATCATCGCTTCCCATCAACTCGCTTTCCGACTCATTCTCCCGTTCTCTGGGAGTGGATGTAGCGTTTCAGACTCCATTTTTCTCCCCAACAAACCACTCTGGAGGGATCATGTTCCTTCATAGGCCAGGTGAAACTTGTGAGGAGGAAGTGTCCTATAGATACTGTCTAGGGACAACTGGTTCAATGTCCAGTACATATCCAATAACGCTACAATCCAGTACTCTGCCGTCAGAAATGCAGATTTCGAGCATCCTAGCCAAATTAATTCAGTATTCAGGGGGGGATGCTTCCACAATCGACCTTTCACAGATGGACGACGAAGATTTAGCTACGATGATGAGCTTCCTGAGAGCAGAATTCGAAGTTGATCTGGACTTCATTAGTGACCTACTTCCCACTGACTTTCCTTCTTCAGAGATAAGCGTGATAATTCACTTGCCAGAATGGTTGCAATCCACTGGAATAAATACTGATTCCTTGGAATTTTCCTCGATAAACGGCCACAGCACGGCCCGAGACATCGAAATTACCGGGTCTAGGCCATTTGACTGGATGCATTCAATCTGCAGGACTTCTGACCCATGCGAGGAGGACAGTATCGACCTTGTTTGTGCCCCTACACAGAAGACCTGCGTCTCTTTCTTGGTTCAGGTTGATATTTCCAAAGTATCTATCCACGAGTTGACTGGCTCAGTTTCAATAGAATTCACCTCTGATATCGTCTTAGAGATTTACAGACTAGGGTTAGATTTGGAAATCGATGGTGTCGAAATGTCGCCAATCCCGTCAGACGCCATAAGGAGGATTCTGGTTATGGGAGATCGTACAGAGGGAGGATTACTAGATGGTTCTGAGATTGAAGCAACGATCGATTTCGGTGTGGGAGAGCCGATAGAATTCGAAGTATCAAATGCGGGCCTCAGAAAGCTCTCCGACCATTTGACCAACTCGTACTCAGAAATGATGAATGATTTTGGTACGATATATCTGGATCAGAATGACCTCGGACTGGATGGATTCTCACTTACAGCAGACTTGTCTTCGATGCCGTTTCAAGCTGACTTTGGTTCGGTATCGGTCGGCCAAGGACCAACAATCAGTGATGAAGATCCAATCAGACTATCCACCAAGGTGAGTAACGCAGAACTCATCTTCTCACTCAGACAGGATGAAATTATCGTCGGAATTAACCCCAGATCCCTTTCATCCTTTCCATCCATGGTCATTTCATCTATTCTCCCAACTCCGGTAATCACCGACTCAGGATTGTTGGTGGATGGTTCAGGGATAAGGCAGAAGGTAACCCCGTTAATGGAGCACACAAACTTCGGTACAATAAAGTCATCAGCATATATTGAGATTATCTTACCAGATTCCATAAGATTAACTTCGTTTGAAAGCAAGCGGGGACTCGCTGAGATTTCGACCCTGGAAGGCAGGCAGGTCTTGTCCTACACCATGCCGACCTGTCTCACTGCAGAAACGTGGGATGAGTGCAGTAGCAGTCGAAATTCAGACATAATCACTTACTCGGTCGAATTCTCATGGGAATTCTTGATTGGTGAGCTTGCCTCATACATGTTCTTACTTTTTGTCTTCTTGTCACTGATGACAATCAGAATCAGGAGAAAGAGAAGGGAGAGGAAGGCTAATCGAATCAGAAAATCAAAGGATGTCGAGGATGCCAAATTAGAGAGATTAATGGAGAATGAGTTCGGTAGACTTTCTGGCAATGTTGCCCTATTGGATGAGACTGAATTGGAGGAACTTACAGTAATCGAAAGTGATAGGGACTGACTCACCTGTCGTAGTGTTCCCTAATTTTCTGAGCCATTAAAGTGCCTATTCCATTAACCGCCTTCAATTCATCAACACTAGCATGCTCGATACCCCTGCTCCCTCCGAAATGCCTTAGCAGAGACTGTATTTTCTTGGCCCCCAAACCATCAATCTCTTCCAAAGGATCGCTGATTGAGCTCTTTCGCCTCCTCTTACTGTGGTACTGGTTGACGAATCGATGCGCCTCATCCCTAGAATGTATCAGAACTCTTCCTCGCCTATCCAGAATTACTGGTTCTTTGCCCTCAATAAAAAGAGTCTCTTCTCTCTTTGCTAGAGCCGCCAACACAAATTTTCCAGATAGATTGTTTTCTATTAGTGACCTACTAATCGTAGAGAGGTGGGTCTCCCCTCCATCCAGAAGGAGTAAGTCGGGCCATTCTTTCTGCTTCTTGGCCCATCTTATCACAGACTCCTCCATCATCCTTAGATCATCTTCCCAATCCCCCCTGATTTTGTAAGTTCTGTACTCCTTCTTAGATGGCCTCCCGTGTCTGAAAACAACCGACGCCCCTACTCTTTCGGAGCCCATGAGCTGTGCCATGTCGAAGCACACAATATGATTCATAGAACTAATACCAAGCAACTCAGCGCAATCGTTAGCAGCTCTTTGCTCTAGGCTACCAGAGCTGTTCTTCTGAGCACTCACAACCAGAATCTCCGCATTCCTATCGGCCATCATCCTGAGCTTGGACAAGTCCCCCCTCAGAGGAACCCGGGCCTCAAATGCACCACCTCTCCTTCCCTTCAACCACATCTTTGTAGCCTCTCCTATTTCCGTGGGAAGAAGAAGGATCTTTGGTGGCCTCCTGTGGGCATAGTGTTCTGATAGAACGAGTGAAACAGACTCGGAAACATCTCCTCGATGAATCAATGGATATTCGGTCTTGCCTTGTACTACCCCCCCCTTAGCATGCAGAATAACTACAACCCCGGTATCTCCGAGAGATGAGAATCCTATTGCATCACAATCTTGGTAGAATCTGCTGTGTATTATCTGATGTGAAAGACTACTCTGAATGGAAGCAATCATGTCTCTGAAATAGGCCGCTCTCTCATAGTTGAGACTCTCCGATGCCTCGTCCATCTCTTTTTGTAGGGAGCGGGTTAGTACAGTCGCGTTACCGTCCAATACGCCTGTTACCGCTCTAACTATGTTCGGATATCCCTCCGGGTCGTAGCAGGGGCCCTTACAGAGGTTGATGTGCATCGCAAGACAACCCTCATCGCCCTTGCAACTCTTGTCTCTTATACCGAATTGCTCCCTAAGTAACTGTATGATCCTCTTGGCGGCTCCGGCGTTGGTGAATGGCCCCCAAGACCTTGAACCTTCAGGGGGGTGACGAGTGTAGATTATCCTCGGGTATTCCTCCTTGGTCAGAGAGATGTAGGGGTAAGACTTGTCATCCTTGAGTCTGGAGTTGAATTTGGGCTTGTGCTCCTTGATTAGATGTCTCTCCAGAGTCAGAGCTTCTGAGGGACTTTTTGTCACAATGAAGTCTACCTCATCAGCCTGTTCAATCAGTCTCGGTACCATCACCCGACCGTCACTCCCAGAGAAGTAAGATGCCACCCTGCTCCTGATTTCAGTAGCCTTACCGACATACATCACCCGACCGTCATTGTTCCTGAATAGGTACACTCCAGGCTTGCGCGGGAGGTCCAAAGATCCCTTCTCAACTGCCATCTTCGTTGATGCGCCGTAGGTCAACGCCCATGAACCCGTGCCTCGCCTCAGGGCCATGCTCACCAGCTCCCAGATGAGGATCCTCTCTCGACTGGCAGAGTTTGGTGACCGCTTGGATAAAGCTTGGGACGTCCCCCGAGAGTTGTCATTACCGGGACTAGCCGAATCTCTTGGAGTAGTCAGATCCGCATTGCACGTCCCGCTCTCTCAATTGGAATCAGAGGGGCTAATCTCGACTAGAAAGGCACAGGTGATTGGAGGGGGATCAAGGAAGAGGACGGTGGTGAACATTACAACTGAGGGAAGAAGAGTCATCTCCGAACAAGAACCATCTACTGCTCGGAGGATAGAAGGAATAATCGGGCCGGCACCAGATCCCATCGTTATCCATGGTCGATATTCCGAGATTCAAGAAATTTTAGAACTAGTCAAGGAAGGAAGGTCAACAATAATTAGTGGACTACCAGGAATCGGCAAGTCAACACTTGCGAGGGCAGTATCTTCTGATCTGGATGACCTAGGATGGACGATTAGATGGGCGAATTGCTCATTGGGAACCGATGTAAGGTCAGTTGGAGAAATGTGGTTAGACAAATCTTCCCCCTCGACTATTGAAGCAATAGTTGAAGCCCTCCCCATGAGTAAAACTCTTCTAGTTCTGGATGAGGCACAGGAATTGCACCCAAGGCATTCGAAGTCTATTGGTGACCTTGTCTCAGAAGCATCATCTCGTTGTCCGGTCCTCCTAGTGGTAAGAGCCCCAAACCCACTTGAGATTGAGGAGAAATTCTCTGATTTACGTCTAGAAGGACTAGAGGCTGAGCATGCAGTAAAACTACTATTCGAAGGGACAGATCCAAATACAGCTGAAGCAGTATCAGACTCCCTTGGAGGGCACCCACTAGCAATCAGACTTTGGACTCCAGAAGAGGGAGTTCCCGAGAAAACCAAAGCAGTTTTGGATTACGTTAAGGACACTGTAATTAGTAGGCTTTCAGAACAGGGCATGAGAACTCTGGACGAATTATCCATTGCACCTTTTCCATTGGGTTCTGAAGAGCTAAACTCCGAAGCAGGGATTGCAGAGTTAGACAATTCCGCAGTTTTGAAGTGGTCGGATGAGCTAATGGAAACACACCATCTCGTCAGAAACGTGAGAAAGGCTACATTGGATCAAGAGACTCTGTCTAGGATGCATCATACCGAAGCTAAGAAGTGGTCAGCCAAAGAGGGCGAAAGGGCTAGGAAGATTGAGGCCTATCACAGATCTATGTCAGGTCAAGATGATGATGTAGAATGGATAGAGGAAAACATCAGATTAATTTCCATCCACGATAGCTCGATGGCGACAGTAGTGATAGAGAACGCATTGAACCTAAATGATAACCAGAAACTAAGAGGCGACGCGGCATTACTCGCATTGGATAGAGGAGAGACAAGGATCGCACAGACACATATAGCGAAGATGAATCATGGCCCCTCGAAGAAACTGTTCGAATCAAGACTGGCTAGGATGGATGGTAAGTTATCTGATGCCCAGAGGCTGGAGGAGGAGGCCATATCTCTGTCCGACCCAAGCCAACGTGCCAGGATCGAGATTTCGTCAGTAATCAGGAGATTCGATGACAGACTCCCCGGGAGGATGAGTAAATCAGAGTCCGATGGGATACTAAATCAGATTTCCAGAATCAGATTGGATGAGATTCCATCGGAAGAGAAGGAATCAGCTATCCTGTCTCTGGAGTTGGTAAAATATGGAATTGCCCTCAATAACTCCGATTTAGCAGGTGCGTCAAAATCCAGAGCGGAGATTGAATCAAGGGTTTCTGGGGAAGATATTATTTTGGATATCCTAGATACCAAGGCCGCAATCTCGAGAATAGTGGAAGGTAAATTTTCTGAGGGAGCAATCTCGTCCGCCGAAGACCTAATTTCCAGAATAAGTGATTGTCCCAGTAGAATAAGTGTCATTCATGCAACGCTCGAAGCAGTAGGGACTGAGATTCCAGATTGGCTCGCTAGTGCCCATAGAGAATCATGTATGTATAATCTCAGGGAGGATATCCCGTCTCACAGAAGACTGTCTGCACATAGGTGGTACTGGAGGGGAATTATGGAACCATCTAACCGAATCTCACACTGGACCGAGGCCATAAGCAGATTCAAAGCAGCTGAATGCAGAAATGCTGCCAACGACCTCCTCGCTATGTTGTACAAGGGAATCTAGCTTCCTTCCTCGAAGCCATCCTCAGTAACGATGTCCCCGACTACCTCTTCAATCTCATCGTCCGGGTAGTCTTCACGATCAATCAACCTCTCAAGCTTGGCCCACTGGAATCCTGCTACGATAAGGGCGACCAAAAGGAGTATTGCGATGAATGACAGAACTCCAAAGATCACCACTCCCATAGAATCCCCCCCGCCAGACTCCTGTGCCTTCTCTTCGCCAACGATGTAAATTGCTGTGGCCAAGTTCGTAGAGGACTCGGCCCCAGATATTGCCCTAACCAGAATCACCTGCGACCCCTCGATAGTATTGTTGGGGAGGTACTGGAGTCTGTCAACCAGGAGGCTGTGTGAGACTTCAAAATCCGTTTCTCCAGGATTAAACTCAGGGAGGTCCATCCAGTTGTCACGCATGTCCCATGTCCTCCATTGAACACGTTGTATTCCGCCTTGCAAATTGTAGGAAATGGAATCACCAGGATTAATCCAGACCCTATTGTCGATACCGTAATCACTCGCCAAGGTAACATTCAGAGTGAGACTCAGCTCGTAGTTGTAATTCGCAGCCTCTTCGACTGCTGGCTGGGCGTTGACATGTCCGTGACCATACACGTTATTCTGACGATTTTTTGGAATTGCATCTTCAGCACAGGGCTCGTTTGCCAACATGTAATGGCATTCTCGATATGTGGCAGTCTCCTGCATTATGTTTCGAATATCAAAGGGACTCAGATCAGGATTAGCTTGGTACATTAGAACGGCGACACCAGCCGCGCCCGGGGTTGCCATGCTAGTTCCGGAGAGCGCTACATAGCCGTCTCCCGTATTTGCGTCTGGGGCATTAACACTACTTCCTACAAATGCCACGTTTGGTTTGACCCTACCCTCCTCTGTCGGGCCTTGGCTTGAATATACAGCGATTGCAGTATTTTTGTCTAGTGAACCTACGGTAATAACGTCCTCCGCGCTTCCCGGTGTCCCAATTGTTGCGGTCCCTCCACTGTTTCCAGCTGCAATGAAAAGAGTGACTCCGGCCCTCATCATTTCGTTTGCCATCCTGTTAACCGACTCTTCTTCTGAAGAAGTCCATTCTATTGCTCCTGTGAGAGCTCCTAGACTCATGCTAGCTGCTCTGATATTGAATTCATGCCTCTTCTCAACAGTCCATTCCATTCCGGCCATGACTGCGGCGAAAGATCCACTTCCACCACCGTCTAGCACCTTGACACCAACCAAATTTGCCCGAGGGGCCACGCCAATGTGCCGGTAATCAGGGGCGCCCGTACCAGCGGTGATACCTGCACAGTGAGTGCCATGCCCGTTGTCATCATAGGGGAATATCTCCGTTCCATTCGTCGCCCCGGGATTATTTATTGCGTCATAGAATGCTACGATTTTGGGGTCATTTGTCGTGTTGTCATCATCCAAATCGTCCAGAGCGGTGTGGTTACCGTCGATTCCAGTATCAATTATTGCCATTGTCACTCCTTCACCGGTGTAACCAGTGTCCTGCCATACCAAATCAACACCGTGAGCTGGAACGACATCCTCCATCTGAATCCCGAGTATTCCGTCCAGCTCTACGAAAACAACGCCTGGAAGATCGACTAGCTCGTGAATTCTGTTCAACTCCACGGTCCCTGCGATTGAATCAATTAGCCAGTATCTAAACTCCAACTCGAAGTCGACCTCACTAGACAACATCTTCTCATCATCTTCCGTCGGGGTATGATCAAAGTCGACTATGACGGATATTCTGCCATTTTCATCTAGGTAGTCGTGTTGATTGTTCTGGGCTGCAATCCAAATAGCATCATGGACGAAATCACCGTCTAAGTCCATACTTGTATCCATCCACCATTTCTCATCCGTGGGCGAATCCTCATTGAATGGAGAGGAACTGGCAGTGACAATGGTTGGAAGAAGCATCATCAAGAAGAAGACCAATGAGGCCATCTTCCTCCTTGTCTCAGCCTCAAACAATGCACCACTCATATCTCAGCACCAATCAGTGTCCTAGTCTCCGCGATACCCTCTATTGACCTGATTTCCTGAACAACGCACTTGGTCAATTCCTCATCATCCTCTGCTTCGACTTTAACGAAAAGGTCATGCATGCCGAAGACAATCCACTGTCCTGAAACGTGCTCTATTTTGGAAACCGCTTCCCTAACAGAGACCTCGGCCCCGGGCTCGGTAGTAATCAGAACAAACCCGACAGCCATAATCACACCTCTACCGCAATTAGAGTCTCAGTCCTGACTACTCCCTCTATCGATCTCATCTGACCTATCAGTGTCCTAGCCATCTGTTGCTCGTCTTCGAAATCAATGCGAGCTACCAGATCATATTCCCCATAAGAAACATGGGTCTCTGAAACGGCTTCAAGATCCAGAAGTGTTAGGTATACGTCCAATTCTTTCTGAGGGGCGGTTTTAATCAGGACGAATGCAGTACTCACAACAACCCCAACTCTCCCGAATACTTCCTGCTTATGACCTCTCCTATCCCATAAACTCCAACTCAATGGTACGAAGGGATAACATGGAATGAGTCAACCCAAAGCATGTGCGTGTCCCAGACTACAGGCCGAGAATAGCATTCGCTATTGTGGCTTTACTCATTTTGGTATCATGCTCTAACCTCGTTTCGTCCTCCGAATCAAGAACGACCACTGTTTGGTCTGGAAACGTCATTCTACCCGATGGCTATCTCGTTGATTCGGGGGAGGTCCTCTCAATCTCTGCTGGGACCACTGTAAGTATCGGATCAGGACATTCACTGGATGTTGATGGAAGAATCATCATCTCAGGCAGTGTTTCATCTCCGGTAGTCATAAACTCAATTTCTGGGAATCACGAGGGCTTGGTATTCAATTACTCGAGTGACGGCCTCGGATCTAGGGTCGACAACTTATCAGTAGTAGATTCCAAATACGGCGTAACAATCTATGGTAGCGATCCAGTTATCTCAAATCTGACGGTGAATAACGCTGACAGCGTCGCAGTTGACCTGTATGGGGGCGCCTCACCCTTAATCGTCGATCTTGTTATTTCGGGCGGAGGGCAAGACGTACACGGATTCTCGACAACATGGAGGTATGGAATAGGCCTATCGATTGGCGCATATTCCACACCGATTGTCAGAGGCGCCCAGATTGACGGATTGATTACTAGAGGAGTCAATCATTGGGGGAATTCAGGCGGACTACTGTCAGATCTAGTCATCTCAAACATAAGCGGATCTACAATGGCAATCGCCGCAGGAATTTGGGTCGAGGACTCAATTCCCCTGATCGAGGACTCGATAATAAGCAGATCGGACAACGGTATATTCGTCAGGCACATTACGGATGGATGGACGACCAGGCCCACCTTTGAGAGCGTAGTTGTAGAAAGCTCGATGTACAGGGGGGTTATGGTTGAGCAGTACAATCACAGCCAATATTCCAACCTGCCACTGAATGCTATATTCAACGACATTACAGTTAGGGGAACAGGAGGTCCGGGGGCAAAAACATCCGGACTTTCTGTGGCAGCATTCGATATCAACACAAGTGGGGTGCACATAGATGTCGGGTTGATAGAAGACAACTCAGCAGTCGGATTGAGAGGTTATATGATAGACTCCTCTACGATAATCAACAGACTCAACATAATCGGTAACGGCAACCCATCAGCAATCTCCCCCTACAATGACAGAGCTGGTATGTTCTTCAGAAGCGCTAACTGGGCTCCTACAGTTAACGACCTAGTTGTTCGTAATTCAACGGGTCCGGGCGTACTACTCTGGAAAGGAGGAATTCAGGGTAGTTACTGGGACATCAGTAACAATGGAGCCACTGGTTTGGATATCAGAGAGTTTCATCCAGACCTGTTCTTAGTATCCAGTCACAATAACTCAGGTCATGGCGTATCCGTGATTGACTCCAGCAATGTAGAGCTAGAGCAGATCCACACCTCTCATAATGGCCTAGGGACCGTCCTCCCGTCTTCTGGAGCGGGCATATACTTTGACGAATCAAATGATGTGGTGAGTGCCGGGAAGAATGTCAGTTGCACGAATTGCTCATCATCCCATGATCAGCATGGGGTGGTTATTAGAGATAGTATTGACATATTCCTTGATGGAATAACGTCAAGAGAACCTCTTTTCGGACCCGCATTGGACATCGACAATAGTGGGATAACAGAGAGGGAGGGAAGGGTCTCACTATCAAATATAACCGTATTTCAGAACTCAAGCACTCATTCTGTAGAACTCAATTTGGCAGATGCGACAATCGATAATCTGGAGATTGTCGGCTCCAATTATGGAGTGAAATGGAGTGCTATCGGAGGCATGACTTCATACCTCAACTCAAGCCTAATCAGGGGTTCACAAGGTTGCATGGAATTGATAGATCATACTGATTTGGTTTCATCATCGGTTCTCTTCGAGTGCGAGGGCGCAAATCCCTCCGTTTCCTCCTCCTTCGTTAATTTCACGGACTCATCTTTTTCTACAGCGTTGGGAATGTCTGAAACATTCTCCACTCTTGGTAACTCCCATATCAGGTGGATATCATCGTCGCGGATCGCAACACCCAACTTCACAGGCTCTGACAATATTGTCGATTTAATGTGGTTCGTAGAAGCGAATGTCGTCAATCAGAATCTCAGGAACATCCCATTCTCAGACATCAATTTTTCATTCGATCAGCTTGAGATAGAATTCAACCACACCCTGCCTTATTCGGGCAGGGAAGTAGTCGGGCCTTTCATCGGTCAGAGGTGGACTCCTATCCAGGGCTGGTCTCAGAATACTACAATGAGCCCAGGGTGTGATTATGATGGCGTCCACAATGACTCGGCACCGATTCAGCTAACTTCGGACTCAGTTGTGATTTGTATGGTAGAGATCACCAATCAGCCGCCATTCATTATATGGAGCACTCCAGAAGACGAGTCCGTTTATCCCAGTGGCTCTCCTGTCTATTTCAGAGGGAATGAATCCTGGGACTTGGACGATGATGATCTGAGTTATACTTGGACCAGTAGCATCGATGGAGTACTTGCAATGACTGGGGGCGAAGGACCCTGTTCAGGGACCGCTGTTGGAAACGCCTCGAGCTTCATGGCCAATGACTGGGCGGGAGCTAGCCAATGCCTCTCAGATGGATTACATTTGATTACCCTAGAGGTCTGTGATCCAACTCATTGCATTACAGAGGAGAGAGAAATCGAACTGGTAAATCTCCCCCCAGTGCTTTCCGTCGGAACTTCTCCATCCGTCTCTTCATGGGGGACTTTGTACCTAGGGCAAACCGCCAATGTCACGGTCTTCATGTCTGGGACCTATGACCCAGAGGGAGATGATTTAGAATGCTGGATAGGCGCCTCTTACGAGGAAAATGCCAGCCTCCCACCCAATCCTCCAAATGGGTGCCCACTGGAGTTGAACAGGTCTTTCCCGGGGGCCCCGAGTCAGTTCTCGGTCACCGTCTACGCGTCAGACGGGAACAATCCAGCCTCCACATGGACATTCGACGTCGAGCTATTCAATGAGATTCCGGAGGCATCAATGACAATTTCAAGGACTGGTCAGCTGTCCTCGGATACGGTGACAATCGACGGATCCGGTACAGCAGACCCAGAGGGAGACCCTGTAAAGTTCCAGTTCCTGAGTGACATAGACGGTATTATCTATTCAGGAGTCTCCTCTGATGGCACTATTGAGTGGACTGGGACGTTGTCCAAGGGAACTCACACCATAACTATGCAGGCCAGCGATGACAGGCCGGCTCATGCAGGTCAATGGACGACTTACAGTATGGAGGTCCAAGTCAACAATTCACTACCCGTCTCAGTGATATCGAGTCCCATGGATGGCGATCTAACGGATTCAGGTACTCTGGTTTCGCTCTCCTCGATTGGATCAGGTGACTGGGATATATCCTGCTCCGATCTTCCCGAAAATGGTTCCGGACTGATATGCAACCCCTCGAGCTCAACTAGCTCCGACTTGGTCAGCGTTCTCTGGAAGAGCGATATCGTCGAAGAGCCCTTGGGGAGCGATTGGTACTTGGAGACCAGGTTGCCAGAGGGTGTTCACCAAATCACACTGACCATCGACGATGGCTCAGGAAATCCAGATATATCGGAGATAATGCTCAGGGTCGATGAAGCCGCGCCTGTTTTCGTCTTGGACTCTCCGGTCCCAGATGCCATAGTATATTCGAACCTACCAGTTCTTTTCGATTTCAGGAGGTCCTTTGACCCCGATGGAGATGACTTCACAGTAACTGTAACGTCCAATCTGATGGTGGAGCCCATTCTTGAATCCAAAACGACCGATTTCTGGTACAACGACTATCTGCCCCATGGAACCCACACTCTGACATTTGAGCTGACAGACGAGAATGGAATGGCCATATCCCATACCCAGGAGATAACTGTCTTGGAGACTGACCCAGTGGCTTCCATATCCGGGCTTTCCGAGGGCCAGTATATCCCTCCAGGTACAATTCTAGAATTAAACGGATCAGAGTCCTTCGACTATGACAATGACATAGCGCTGTATAGATGGACCCTTTCCGATGGAACAGAGGTCAGCGACAGAGAGACAGTAACCGTCCAGTTATCTCCGGGACCGGTGAGGGTCGATCTGGTGGTCCAAGACTCAAGGGGAGCGCAGTCTCTCGCCTCGGTAAATCTGACTATAGGCTCGTCATCACCAGCCCTGAGGGACATGACAGTCTCCCCAGAGGAATTCCGCATGGGAGAGGTCAATGAGATAAGAGTAACAGTGGTTATGGAAGACGCAGATGGTACCACAGAATCAGTGGGAGGGGAGATGGTCGCCGGAGGACTATCCAAGTCATTCCAGATGAGGGATGACGGGCAACTGGGGGACTTGATTGCAGATGATGGAATTTGGACTTATGAGACAAATTGGGAGATAACCTCTGGTTCCTCCGCCTCCATAGGTGTTTGGGCTCTGGATGGGGATTCCGTGAGTCCTACCCTGATGTCCATCGTTCCAATAACTGAGGAACAGGGAATGGACATTTTCGGATGGATAGTGGGTTCGGGCCTGCCTGTGGTCATATTGGTGATATGTATGCTAACCTCGGTCGGAATGGTAATTGTATCCAATCGAAGAAGAGAGATAGAGAGGGATTTGGAGATGATTCAGTCATGGTCCTCTTTCGAGCCAATTGATAGTGATGACGACGAAATATAGGGCAGAAACAACAGCGCCCCTCAGCATCAACAATCAAGAATTTTCTTTTTTCGGGAGTATCGAAGACATGTTTGATATCATCCAAGAAGATGCTGCAATAAGCTGTAACCAATCTCCATTACCCTCAGGCAATGACCCATCAGAGTAAACAAATACACTGACAATCCAGCATAAGCTGGCTATCGTTTGTCCAAGCCACTCTACACTCATCATTTTCTCCACATTCAACACGTCAAACACTCCTGTCCACAGCACGACAAATCATCCAAATACATCCCCCAACTCCTGTAGGCTTCCACAAATTCATCTGTGGGCAGGTTAAATGATTCAGCGATAGCTTGTGCCACAATTGCAAATCGTTGGCGATATTTGAAAATGAAACAGAATATATGCCCGTCATGGCGTACCATTGGGCCGGCCAAGAATAGTCCGGGGGTAATCGTTGATTCGTCCTGATCGGTGAGTTCAGCAAACCCGTCATCTCGATGTTCAAACAAATTTGAAATAAATTTGTGACTGCCATCGAATCCATTGGCTAGAAGCGGTTGATTTTTGGATTGGAAAACTTCTCCATCTTCAGTTTTCAACTCATATATGGACCCATCAAATGTGATTGATTGAACTGACTTTTCACTGAATAATTCTACATTTGTTTCAAATTCTATACTTTTAATTCGTTCGAATGTAAATGTGGAGAGGGCCACACTGGGGTCGGAACTTTCCTCTCCCCATGGACAATTTTGGTCAAATACCCGAACCCTTCTACCCTGTTTTGAAAGATGGTAAGCGGCATCAATTCCACTTTCATAACCCCCTATGATAAGGTAATCTTCACCGGATAAGTCACCGTAGGACTTTATTTTGGAGGTATGCAAACATAATTCACTCCCCAAAAATGCACCTTGAGAAGGGTATTGATATTCTCCAGCCGCCCAGATAACCTTTCTTGCAAACAGGGTTCCTTCTTCGGTTTCTAGATGAAATAATCCACCGGCTTTACCGAGACTTAGAATATTGGTGTTTTCGCGAATAGGTAGCTCGAAAAAATCGGCGAGTCCTTGTAAATGTTCTGCGAATTCTTGCCCAGTAGGATGTTCAATCCTCATGCTGAAGGCGGGGGATACGCCCACAGCCACTGAATTCAAATCTAGCATACCGATTGAGTTACTGGGAAATGATGGGGTGATGAACCTTGTCTCAGCCGGCCATGCTGCGAACGACGAACCTACACCTTTGCGATCCACTATTAGGAAATCCTCTAATCCCGAGTGAGCCACCGAAATCGCAACGCCAATTCCTGCTGCACCTGCACCAACAATTATGACGTCATGCACCTCTTTGGAATCAGTGACTGCACTTTTTGAATCCTCGTCCTCCGAAGGCATTTCTACTGAATCCATGTGCAGACGGCCAATAATAACATTTTAAATAATACTAATAAATATTAATTTTAAAATTATTATTATTAGGAATTAAACGCTAGATTTCGTATAAATTTCAAAGGGCTCTTTTGAAGTAGAATACCTTGAGTTTCCCCGGCTTTTTGCCTTTTGTTGAAACTAATTCCCAACCCTGACTTCCCAAATCATTCAACATTTCAGTAATCTGGCTATACGATGCATCTGAATTTTCTACAATTCTACTCCCATTGTGTCATGATTATGAAAGGACTCAATGAGTTATGAAATTATTCCCGAAATATTGGGTACTCTATGTCCCAGATAGATTTCAGGGATTTACTTCTCTGGGCCCCATGGCGTAACTTGCCTAGTTAACCCCAATCTGTGAGTAAAGAGGAACCTGAGATTCAGTAGACCATCCCCCCAAGTGTTGATCTCCGCCTCCCCAACCCTTGGCCTGTATGGAACACTGACCTCAGCAGTTCTCTTCTTCCCGAGGTATCTCCTGGCCCGGATTTTGAACTCCTGGGAGAGAGGCATTCCATCATGCTTGGGACGGACCCTCACATCTTCGAAGATTGATTTTCGGAAAACCCACATACCGCTCTGGGAGTCATGTATACCATACCAGTACAAGAGGGATGCTGTCGTAGACAGAACCCAATTGCCAAATCCATGAAGTCCTGGCATTGACCCCTCCTCGGCTCTCCTAAGCCTGTCGCAACTAATCCATGCTAGGTCTTCCTCTACCAGTTTTCTTACCAGACCGGGGACCTCCTCCCCGGGGTAGGTACAGTCCGCATCCATCGTGACGATGATGTCACCAGGAGCCATAGAGAAACCAGTCTTGTAGGCTCTACCATAGCCCTTCCGCGGCTCCAAGTATACAGTCGCGCCCTCTCCCTCTGCCAGCTCTCTCGTCCTGTCCGTGGAATTCCCATCTATAATCAAAAAGTCTAGCCTATCACACCATCCGTTATTCGGTATGGACCTAATCGTTTCAACTATCGCTTCCTCCTCGTTCCTTGTTGGGATAACGACGGTTACGTGTACCGGCAGGGCTTTGGTCATGAACGAGCCACCGGCCCCTCTGTTTTGAATAATGCGAACACCTGACTTGTGGTAGTTCTCTTGAAATGCTGATACCGAATCGGAGATTTGAGGGACCATGCACATCGCAATGCTTTCCGCAGAGTTTCCACCAAGGTGGGGGGGCATGGGATCGACGGTTTTCCATCTCTCCGCAGCTTTGGTCAATAGGGGCCATAGGGTCACTGTCATTACCCGGTCAGGAGCAGGTAAACCACCTAACCAAGAGGGTGTGGACGTGATAGAAGTGGGATGGATGAGAATCCCTATGGAGTTCACACGTTCCTACGGCAGGAGGGCAATTTCGGAGTTGGAGAAACTGAATGAGAGACTGAATGTGGATGTTGTTCACCTGCATTGCCCCATGATATCGTGGGCAACCCCTCAGTTTCATCGATGTATCCAGAATATCGCCCCAGTCGTGTCCTCCCTTCATGGCTCATGGCTTGGTGAGCGGGATGGCTTGCTCGAAGCAAGTATGGCAAAAGAGGCAGCGGTATGGGCCAACGTAAATGACATAGCAATCAGGTTCACGGCGGAAAGATACGCCAAATTTGAGAACATCGCCATAAGGGAGTCATCGATATGTGTAGCCAACTCCCGTGCGACCAGAGAGGACTTCGAATCCAGATACAATCCACCGTCGAATTGGGACTGTGAGGTAGTTCACTGGGGCGTTGACACAGAGATATTCAGACCGTCAGATATCGAAAACGAGGAAGAGAATCGGAAATTTACTGAAATCAGAAACAGGTTTGGAGCAGTAAGCCCTAGATCTAAGCTTTTGTTGGCAGTTGGAAGGCTTGCGGCAAGGAAGGGTTATGGTACTCTGATTCGAGGGTTTTCGGCGTTGAACAAGGAGATGCCAAACACTAAGCTTGTGATAGTCGGTAGGGGGCACTTGAAGAGGAGATTGATGAGGTTGGCAAAGAGCCTAGGAGTTGGAGAGGACGTGACGATAGAGTCCAGCTTATCCTTCGCAGAACTAGCACAACTCTACCGTTCTTCGGACTTAGTTGTCTATCCCTCATTTTATGAGGGACAGGGGCTGATTCCCTTGGAAGCAATGGCGTCGGGAGTCCCTGTCGTTACAGTTGATCATGGGCCACTTCCAGAGATGGTCGACGAATCGGTAGGCGCCCTTTTCACAATGGGTAACATCGAATCCATGGTCTCTGTAATGAAAGAAGTCCTAAAAGTAGGTCGGAAGAAGGGGGAAAAGGGTAGAGCCAGGGTCCTTCAGAAATTCACCTACTCAGGTAATGCTGAATCCTTCGAGAATATCTATCTTGAGGCCATAAATCGATAGATTAGGCGAACCATTGATGCGCCATGACTATTTCGGAATACTGATAGTCATGGCGAAGAGCACCAGCCTAGCAAAGGTCGACTCCGGAACCTTGGCCAATATCTCTATTGTGTTATTTGTCAGCGTTCTAGCAATTATCCACCTAAAAGCAGTGATCCAACCACTGGTTGTTGCTACGCTAATCTTCTTTTTGATTAGGCCTCCGGCACAATGGCTGGAGGAGAGGATTGGTGGCCACCCATTAATCGCTTATGGGGTTCTAGTGGTGGCAGTAATGGGGTTCCTTCTGTTCGCGTCGAATTCAATGTATGAAGCAATGCAGAGTTTCACAAACGATGCCCCTGAGCTACAGAAATCCTTGGATGAGAAGGTAGCATGGGTAGAGGAATTATCGATATTCGGATACCAGCCCAATACCTCAACCCTCACTGACTTAGTCACTATCGAGACTGTTAACTCATACGCCGCAGGTTTTGTGGGTACACTGGCAGGATTTACTACCGGACTTGTGACAGTCCTCATTTTCCTCCTGTTCATCATTCTAGAGGCAGAGACCCTCCCAAAGAGAATCAAAGCAGCATACCCCGATGAAGTAGATAGGGTAATGTCTGTGGCCTCTGACTCTGGAGATGGAATCAATACCTATGTCATAACCAGAGCCTCAGTTGCTTTCGGTCAAGCCGTTGTCGCCGCAGTCGTATTGTCTTACATGGAAATCCCATTTGTCTTCCTATGGGTTTCAATAACATTCCTGATGGATTTCATCCCCTATGTCGGAGCACTACTATCGATCATCCCTCCCATTCTCTTGGGCCTAATCGTACTACCTCAGACATCAGCCTTGATTCTGATCGCTCTGTTAATTGCTAATCAGCAGGTTTGGGGCGGTATAATCGAGCCGCAGCTAGCGGGACAGAGACTGGACATGTCCCCAATCGTCCTACTCCTGCTGGTCGCCTTTTGGGGATGGGCATGGGGAATAATGGGAATGGTGCTTGGAGTCCCGCTTGCAGTCATCATGAAGATTGGGTTAGAGAGTGACCCAAGGACTAGGCCGATAGCAATCATGCTATCAAGGGACCCGGATTCAAAGTCATCTTAACCGCTCCACGTACACCGCTACCACACCATCCGAGGTAACTCTGACCAAATCCCCCAGCCCCTCATTGCTGAGTCCCTTTGTCGACAACTGGAGTTGCTGTCCTGCCAACTCCCATTTCCCGCCAGTCACATTCACTTTCATGCAACTTCTTAGTGCAAAAACTGAGAATTTTCGACCCTTTTCCATAGGCTCACTGAAACCATCATTTGAGGGGCTCACCAGGTGCAAAACTCCAGATTCGTAATGCATCCTGACATTCATTCCATCTGGGACCTCATTCAATGTAGCGAAGGCGCCAAAGACATGCCCATAGTCCCCGCCCTCAACACCTATGACATCAATATCTGTAACCCCGAGGGAGCTAACGTAGTGAATTGATTTTGAGAGGTCACTCTTACTTTGATCCTCGAGAAATATAGATTGATCCTCCCACTTTGAATGTTTCACTGAATCCAAGTCTCCAAGGACCTTGGAGACGTCATATCCCATCGACGAGGCTTTATCAGCACCGCCATCAACTCCGAAAATGAGAGATGTAGAACTCATGATTTCGCGGGCTATGGTCTCACTAGGTAACTCTCCATTGCACCAAAGTATGACCTTCATTCAATCACCGCTTTCTTGCAGTTACCTTTCCTTCCAAGACTAAGTCGACATCTTCCAATTCCACTGTGGGCTTCACCATCACTCCCCTGATTTGGTATCCTACCCTAGAACTTCCCCCAAGGGATGAGTTATCCCCTATCGCGACATATGAGGAGCCTCTCACGACCTGATCCTCCAGTTGGTTACCGGATAGCCGCGATCTTGGGTTCATCCCGAACCCGAATTCCGCTAGAGTGCCGACCTTGTCAATTTGAGATATCTTCACCGAGGATCTAATCGAATCCATCTTGGATATCAGTTCCTCAGAAACAGAGCCCCCAGAAATTTCGATCACATTGCCTTCTTCGACCAATAACGTCACTGGCTCATCCAACATTTTACCATCAAGTGATCCGTCAATCACAATCTTCCCATTCGCGCTCCCCTCCTTTGGAAGGACGAATACCTTACCTGTTGGGAGATTCGTTATCTGTCCGGGACGATTGCAGATTCCGTTGTCCTCGAGTATCCATCTTGCTCCAGTTGTGAAAGTAAAATCAGTCCCCGAGGATGACTTCACTCTCACCAGGGTTCTCTTCCTGAGTAGGCTGTTTAGTCCTGATATCTCCTTTTTCATCGCCCCATAATCTGCAGTCATCCCTCCCTTTGATAGAATTTCTGATGTTATGCCCGGCATAGATGCAATTCTCGCATTCTCTCTGGAAGCGTTCCTTCTAGCTCTGGTGTGAGTCAGAGAGCTCTTTGTGGCGATTAAGACAACGTCCTGTTGCCTCATTAGCTCAGCAACGGGGTCTGGAGGCTCTGCCCCTTTCTTATGAGATGGGGGCATCATCATCAGCAGAACCCTGTCGGTTACCTCGGCGGCCGCTTCATAGAGAGATTGCCCTACTTCTGAGCATTGAGGGTCAGTGACAATTAGCACATGTTCTGAGGGCCTAATCTGCATACAAGTCCTGACAACGGACCTAGAAGAAGTTAGCATCGCCTCTGCCAATTCTTCAGAATCAGCGATACCTATTTCCCCCTCCTCTGCCATCTGAACCGTATCGCGGAGTGGGTCGTTGTTCAAGGACACTCCGAATGTCAAATCAGTTAACCAAGCCAGTCAAATGGAGATATGCATTGTGGATAGTGATGAAGGGAGTCGCGACGGTCAGAGCAGTCAGTTTACTAGCAGTTGTTGCAATTCTATCGGGGTTGTGGATGTCACATGGTTTTGTTCAGAACTCAGATGCGGTTAATCAGGACGAAACGGAATCAAGTCTTGCCACAATCGAGCATGACGAAGCTTCCTCCGAACAGGGATTGGATTTAGAAGACGACAACAAAGAGAACCATGATGGCAGTAACAGAGAGCTATCGGATGGCCTGATAGTCAGTGGCTTGGGAACTTTTGGCTCAATCCTTCTTGGATCAGTTCTACTAGAGTTTGTCAGGGTAATAGTATTGATGGCTCTACTGACTCCATTGTTGTCTAGACTCAAGGGCACTAGAGAAGACCTACTCACAAGAGGTAGAATAATGGGTTATCTTGAAGCCAATGCCGGAATTCATTTCTCAGCATTGAGGGATGCCCTGGGGTTGGCCAACGGCGTCACAGCCTACCATTTGCAAGTTTTAGAAGCAAGGGAAGATGTCTACTCTTGGAGGGATGGAAAATTGAGACGTTATGCTCCTTCTGGAATCTCGAAGTCTGAATTGGGACAAATAAAGAATCCGATAATCGGAACTAGGCTAGCTATCCTTGAGGTACTCGCAGATTCGGGCACGCTCGGAGTTTCCGGTAGCGAAATCAGAAAGAAGACTATGATTTCAAGGCAACTCCTCAGCCATCATCTGGCTGAATTGAGGAAATCCGATATCATTGAGCCCGCATCAGAGAGGAAGAGGCCGAATTGGAAGCTATCCCACAAGGGACTACAGTCATTGCAGGCCTCAAAGAAGCTCACTATCATTGAGTCGTCAGCCTGACTACGGTAACCTAATTGCCCCAATGGAGGGCTTTGTTCAGTCCTGTTCAAGTACTATGTCTGACTGCCAGCGGACAATGGCACTAGGAACAGTAAAGTGGTTTAACTTCACAAAAGGGTATGGGTTCATCGAGCAGGAAGAGGGTGACGATTTATTTGTACACAAATCTCAAGTTGAGGGACAGATAAGAGAGGGGGACTCAGTTGAGTTCGAAGTTGGCGAAGGGCCAAAGGGACCAAATGCCATTAATGTGAAAAAGGTCGAATAACTCTTTTGTCAACACTCAGAACAACTCTGAGATTCTTTCGGACTCATCCACAACGTGTACTATTGATACGCCACTTCCACCCCATCCGGTAAGGGTGTAATCTAAATCTACAGTAGAGATTCTCTTCATGTATCCTGGTTCGTATGCAGGAATTGATCTATCGCCTATTTTTTCAAACATAACGGGGGCTACATCGACAAAATTTTCCATTAGGCAGTCAATTATTTCTTGCTCATCCCCACTCCATCGGGAAATTGGTACCATTAATCGAAATAGCCTATGTCCATCAGGGGCTCTCCTACCGACATGAACGTCGCTTTCATGTAATATCCCACTAAATACTATATCAGGCTCAGGAAAAAGAGTCCCATATCCGATAGGGACTTCCACAACATCCTCCTCTTTGTAGCCGACAACAAAAACGGATACCTCAGAATCTGCATTTTTCTGTAGAATCCCTGGGGCCGACCAAATTATTGATTCAGTTTTTACACCGAATTTCTCGGATATCTCTGTCAAGCTTTCATATTTCGATCCAAGAATGACAGTAACGTTAGGCATGTCCGCCAGCTCTTGACCTAATTTGTCAATTAATTCGCGCATCCCGTTATCAAATGAGCCAAAGGAACCTTTTTCCGGCTCAAATAAAGGAAATGTACGCCTAATTTTTTTTGCCAATCTCATCGAACCCATACTGGGACTCTCACCAAATTTAGTCAAAGAGGGAAATAGAAAATCAGCATCTACACTCTCTGAGTATTGATTGACTATACCCAGAGTAATGGCATCAGCAAATGACTTATTTGGTATTAATTCAGAAACTGACAAACCTCCTTTTTTTGATTGAATTAATGATTTTAAAACTTTAATTACCCCTATCCTGAAGATAATCTTCCAACTCAATTTGATGTACTTCCCATCCAAGAATATCCATCTTTCCTTTGCCTCCTTTTTTGACCCCTGAAAGCTTCCCCCAAGATTTAGGTCATTAACTAGCCTCCAAAATGCCGGGTGAGGACGAGCTGAACTTACGGCGATATCACAAAGCCAATCCCCACTTCTCCATGTATCTATTACTCCTCCCAGACAGTTCTCCTTCTCAAGGATAACAACCCTCCTTCTAGGATTTTTTTTCGCTATACGGAAACCAGTTACCATTCCCGATAAACCGCCACCAACAATCACACTGGTATCACCGTCTACGATAGAGGGATGTACAAGTAGAGGCCTCCTGAGCTCTTGACCATGTTTCACCCAATCTTCGGTATTGTATTCCACTAGCAATACCCCGTTTATATCCAATCCTTGGGAAATCTAAGAGCCTGCAACATCTCTTCCTCGGACGAACCAACATCGGGCTCATGGCAGTATTCCCAGCTAGCTGTTTCAGGCAGAGACATAAGGATACTCTCTATTCTTCCATTAGTATTGAGTCCGAACTTTGTTCCTCTATCATAGACAAGATTGAATTCAACGTATCTGCCCCTTCTTATCCTCTGCCAATGCTTATTTTCAGAATTAAAATCCATATCCTTTCGTCGTCTGATTATCGGCAGGTAAGAGTCAATAAAGCCCTCTGCACACTCTTCCACGAAAGAGTAGCAGGAGTCTTTGTCTATTTTATCCAAGCCATCAAAGAATATCCCACCGATTCCCCTGTGTTCATTCCGGTGATTTATGAAAAAGTACTCATCGCAATTCCGTTTAAACTCATTATAATCCGCCACTGGGTGTCTATCACAGATATCCTTGTAAGTTCTGTGAAAGTGACTCGAGTCTTCCGTGAAAAGATAGGATGGAGTAAGATCTGCCCCCCCTCCAAACCACCAGCTCCCCGGGGTCGTACCATCTCCTCTTTCGAAATATCTGTAATTAGCATGTACTGTCGGAGCCATGGGATTTATTGGATGAAGTACAAGACTTATTCCAGTCGCAAAAAACTCTCTCTCCTTTCCACCTGGTATCTTTCCCCCCGCCAGATTATCTGCCGCTTCCTCACTCAGCGTGCCATACACCTCGCTGATATTAACACCGGCTTTCTCGAAGACGATACCTCCGGAGAATACTCTACTCCTTCCTCCTCCTCCCTCTTCCCTCTTCCATTTGTCCTCTCTATATTCCGATTCATCAAGGACTTGTATCATATCACATATTTCCTCTTGGACTCTACGAATCATTGACACCATTTTCTCTTTCATGGTATATCCCCGCATACAGTCCTGATTACGGCCTCAACACAATCTATCCTTGCGCTGGGAGCAAAACCGTGACCTAGATTGAAGATATGCCCGGGTTTCCCTCCTGCCACCTTGAGGACCCTGGCCGCAGCTTCCTTTGCTACATCTGTAGAGCCATGCAATTTAGACGGGTCAAGATTACCTTGGAAAGCTATCATTTCTCCATAATTTTCACGATTATACCTCATATCATCTCTCCAATCTAAGGAGAGTCCTTGTATGTCCATATCTCTTATCTGGTTATGCAAATGACCAGACCCTTTGGCATAGTGGATTAGGGGGACGAACTTTTTTGATTTCTCTCTGAAGACTTGTATGGCTTTTTCTGTGGCTATTTGAGATAGATTCCTGTAATCCTCATTGGAAAGAAGTCCAGCCCATGTATCGAAAATTTGGACAACATCAGCACCTCCTGAATTTACCTGATCTGCGAGCAAGTCCCCGACAATTTCCCCCATTTTCATAAGGAGCCTCTTTGAGTCCTCTGGGTTTGATGAAACTAAGGCTCGAGCATTATTGAAATCCTTGTCTCCCGTACCTCCTGAAAGCAGATACATGGATATTGTCCAAGGTGAGCCAACAAAACCTATTTTCGCCTTTTCATCGCCTATTTCTTCCCCGATAGCCTTGAGTCCATTGGCAGCCCATGGAGCATGTTTTCTGGAGTTAAATGATGCCCAACCATCCACATCATCGAATTTGAATGGATCGATACGGATCCCTCCGCCATATTCTACATCATATCCTAAGCTTGGCAACGGTGTGAGAATATCACTGAAAACAATCGCCGAGTCAATCTGCTTGTACCTGGCCAACGGCTGTAACGAGATTTTTGAGCATAAATCAGAATCTTTACATCTCTCCCAGAAGGAGTGGGATTTGGCGATTTCCCTGTATTCAGGAAGATGTCTCCCAGCCTGCCTCATAAACCATATTGGTACCCTATCGACCTCTTGGAGAGACAGCGCGGCATTCATTCTCTCTAGTCCATTCATAGAAGATCTCCCAGGTCTCTCAATACCCCGTCTAGTGCTTTAGCAAGACCGATAACATGTTCCTCATTGTGTGATGTGGAGAGGAAACCGATCTCATACGATGATGGTGCCATCATGTATCCACGTTGTAGAAGACCAAGATGCACATCCGCGTAAAGTTTCGACCCATTATCGGGAATTTCATCCGAACGTCTGGGGAGTGCCCCAGGGCCAGGAGATAGCCAGAAAAGACTCCCTATTCTGACTAACCTCATTGGGAATGAATGTTTTTCCAAAACAGAACCAACCTCTCTTTCTAGTAGACTCCCGAGCCCTTCTAAAAACTCGTAGGCATCATCGTCAAGAAGATCAATTGTTGCGACTCCAGCAGCCATAGCAAGTGGATTTCCTGATAAGGTACCGGCCTGATAAACAGGCCCCATCGGAGATAAAACGCTCATGATTTCTCTTGAGGCTCCGTAAGCTCCAACTGGCAAACCTCCGCCAATAACCTTCCCTAATGTAGTAATATCTGGCTCTATTCCAATATGCCCGGCGTATCCGCCTACAGGGAACCTGAAGCCACTTATGACCTCATCAAAAATCAACAATGAACCATACTCGTCACACAAGCTCCTTAATTTCTCAAGAAACTCTTTCCTTTGTATTAGCAATCCATTATTTGCAGGAAGAGGCTCAATTATCACAGCTGCGATATTCTCGCCATTATCGTTGAAAACATATTCCAGAGCACCCTCATCATCTAGTGGCAAAACAATTGTCGTTCCAGAGGTAGCGTCTGGAATACCCGGGCTACTAGAAATTCCAAACGTTGCCAAACCACTCCCAGATTTAACCATAAGTGAGTCCACGTGACCATGATAACAACCCTCGAATTTCACTATCGCATCTCTACCTGTGTACCCCCTAGCTAGCCTGACTGCACTCATCACAGCTTCTGTACCAGATGAAACAAATCTAACCAAATCTATTGAGGGAAATCTTTCCTTGACTCTCTTGGCTAGCTCAATTTCACCGATATGTGGAGCTCCAAATGATGTACCTTTCGCCATTACCTCACTTATACTCTTGATTATTTCAGGATGTGCGTGACCATGTACCAAAGGGCCCCATGATTGAACGAAGTCAACTAGGCTGTTTCCGTCAGCATCTTCGACTATCGCTCCTGATGCGCGATTGAAGTATATGGGGTCACCATGAACTGATTTGAATGCCCTAACAGGGGAATTAACACCTCCAACAAGATGCCTATTTGCCTCCTGATGGAGCTGACTAGAGATGCTTCTGTCCATGTTCATTACCTCAGTAATTTTCTAGAAAAAGCCTCTCTTGCATGATATGTTACGATAATGGCGGCCCCAGATCTTGCAAACGAAGACAATACTTCGGCAATCATCAAACCCCTGCTCTTATTGTCTGGACAGCTTTTGTGGACCATTGAGTATTCCCCACTCACATTGTACACGGCAACGGGCCTCAATACTTCATCCGAGACTACCTTCAGAACGTCCAGGTATGGTAATCCAGGCTTAATCATGATAATATCGGCACCCTCTCTTTCGTCCTGTAATGCCTCTAGTAACGCCTCATCATAACCTGATCTTACATCCATTTGATGGCTCTTTCTATCGCCGAATTTTGGGGAAGATGAAGCGGCATCTCGAAATGGTCCGTAAAATGAGGATGCATACTTTACCGAGTATGATAGAATTCCCGTTTCATGGTATCCCCTCTCTTCCAGGGCGCCCCTAACCTCTGCAACCCTGTTATCCATCATATCCGATAATGAGATGTAATCGACTCCAGCTTCAGCATTGGAGAGTGCGATCCTTACCAATTCCCCTACTGACTTGTCATTGGCTATCTTTTCGCCTTCAAGGACTCCACAATGTCCGTGGTCAGTCCCTGTACACAAGCAGACATCAGAGAAAATTACAATTTCATTCCCGTGTCGCTTTCTGAGCTCTCTGATAGCCACGTTTAGAGGGGAATCAGGCTTGGAAGCCATCGTTGCAATAGGGTCCTTCAACTCCTCATCCATTACGTAGAATAACATGTGAGACGTCAATCCCATGTTCATGTCTCTACCAATAGTATCAAGCAAAACATCGACCGATTGACGGTAAATACCTGGCATATCGTCTATCTCCTCGCTCCTCAATTTTCCAGATACTACAAAATGAGGCTGTACTAAGGACGCTTCAATATCCCTAGAATAAATCAAATCCCTCCTAGAGGGCGTGAAACGATTGATTCTTAGCCTCATTTAACTACTTCCCGTTGTCTCTCCACCAGAGTGTAATACTTTCAGTTACTGGGCCATCTAGAACGATTAGCTCGGTGTTGTTAAATCTCTCTATGCTTTGAATTTCTGTTTCTGTCGTTGTTCCCATGCAAATCACAGTATCCGGTACGGGTAGCTCGTTGTAATCCCAAGACCTGGCAGACGAGGGAGATGAGATGAGCAAGACATCATTTCTTTCCATCCCATCAAACTCCACAATCTTTCTCGAATTTTGATATCCAACCCATGAACTAACCGTAAAACCTGACTTTCTGAGATTATTCACCATATCGTCAGTACCAACGTTGGATCTCGGTATGAGAAGAGGAACACACTTAGAGATATTTTTCTTGATGTATTTTTCAAGCTCTTTGGAGTTCTTGGCGTTGGCGCATATTGAGGCAGGGTTTCCGTGTTGGAAACATGATCGCGCAGTCCCTGCCCCTATAGCAAGCCACTGGATTCTACCAAGATCAGGAATTACTTCTATCATCTTCGAAGCACACTTTGAGGCAAATGGAGATGTAAGCACTAATATCGGCCATTTATTCCTAGGAATAGAAAAATTAAGACGAAACTCAGGCCAATTATCTTTAATTTCTGTTAATTCAATGACCGGTGTGTTTAGAACCTCAATACCGATATCTCCTAGTTTCACCCTCATTCTATCAGAATTCAACGTTGAGACTAATCTTGAAGAGCCTCGAAAACCCATATCATGTTTAGTGTCCGAGTCGGTTTCTGATTCCGGAAGAGGTCCATTTTTATCAATTGCCAGAAGCTCGAAATTCCCTCCGGATGAATATCGATCCCTCCAATCTTCAGGGGCAATGTATCCATGCGACTCACCATCCACACACTCTACTCCCACTGGAGTTCTGCAGCCTCCTCCCAGATATTTCAGAATCCTGCGTTCTTCACCTACTGAAACTTCGGTATTGTGATGATTTAGTATTTCTCTTACCCAACTAAACTCTGTCAATTTTTCTGTCAAACAATGTACGACTATCGCTCCCTGTCCTGGTGCAGTAGGCCAATCTATTGGATTTATCCTCATCGCATGTATGTCAAGGCTACCCTCTGGCAGTGCATCTAGTTGAGCAAGTCGCTGAATCCCAGCTTCAGCTAGGATGATGCCCTCAACTCTCCCTTGGAGAAGCCTCTCAATTCTTGTCTCCACTCTTCCCCTTATCGCCAATGGAATAACATCATCCCTCTTAGATAAGAAAAATGACTGCCTCCTAACAGATGACGTACCTATCCTTCCACCTTTAGGAAATGTATCCAAGACCATATCCAAGTCACTGGACTCAGAGGAATTGATAACTTCGCCCAATCTCTTAGTTCCTTTTCCCTCGTATGAAAGCAGAATGATATCAGAGGTAACCCCCCTCTCTAGATATGCCAAAGTCGATATCCTATCATCGTAATCGACCGGGACATCCTTGCTAGAATGCACCGCAATATCTATGTCGTCAAGAAATAATCTTTCATCGACCGATTTGACAAATTGTCCAACATTCGTCGAAAGATTACCTCCTAAGGACAGATCGCCGGTTGATTTGATTCCGATCATGTCTACCTCAGCATCATTATCCCGTAATTTTCCGGCGGCTAGCTCTGATTGCCACATCGCTAACTTGGATGTCCTACTTCCAAGCCTTATTTTCTTCAAGCGCTAGCCCCCATGAGAGTGTCTAAGTTACTCATACGGACCATTTCTCTCATGACATCAAATGAAATTTCTGACAGGAGATCAGAATTGATATCCCTATCTGTGTTCATGACCATATTTTGCAGATCATTTTCATTAAAAATACTATCCTGATTACATATCCATGTTGCTATCTCTCTTGAGAAAGCCTTCATCTGAGATGCCTCTGAGGACCGACATTCCAGAGCCCCCCAGTCTTGAGATTTAGATTCAAGAGTCGAGTAGACATGCGCCCTAAATCTTGATTGAGTTCTTCCATTCAAAGCCTTCATGAACCTCTTTTCTATTGCAGATATGATAAGATTGCCGGAGTCAATGGTCTTCTCGTATTCCCACTCCTTCCCAAGCTTGTGAGCTGACCTTATCCAATACTCCATATCCATTAATCCCTGTTCGGTGCTAAGACCATTCCTATCAATGGAAGGTGGCCATGAAAAATCCATGACCTTCGTTGTTTCGGGCACAGGTAGAGGATTCTCGCGATTGAATGTGGGGAAAGTGTTTCTGATTGTCGATATTACGATTGAGGGGTTCTCTTCCCCCTTCCATTCCTCAAAGCTCTTGAAGTTGATCAAGTCAACTAATTCAGGGGTTCTTTTCGAAGACTCTTCTTTCGACCGTGTCACGACATGAATATTTTTCTGACCCAACCCAATTAGAATTTCTACAGCCTTCCTGCCCATCGAGCCGTAGCCGATTACGGTGATCGATCCTTGGTTATCTTCGCTTATTGCCTGCTGTATAGCAGTGGTGCCAAGACTCAGCATTGATGCCGGGGTCTTAGTAAAACCAAGCTCCTTCCTCAAGCCTCTATTGGCCGCTACGGCATGGTCTAGGAACGTTGCGTTGTGCGTACTCAAAAGCTTTGACTCCTTATGCCATGCTATGGCGTCTCTGAATTGCCTCATGACCTGCAGCTCTCCGATTATGAAGGAATCTAATCCAGAGCAAATCTTGACTAGGTGCCTCCAAGCTTCCATCCCTTTGAAGGTATCAAACGGGGCATAATCTAATACTGAATTGCTGAGGACACTATTTTTGAGATGACTCACAGAGCAATCGAACCCCACGAACAGGACCCTGTTACAGGTTGAGAACTCAAAAACATCACATCCGGCGGCCTCGGATAATCGCATTACATGGCTTTTTCTCTCCGACTCGTTCATACCCTCACTCGTTAACTTCTTGACGAACTCAAGATTATCTTTGGATAATCTCATACCTATCATTGACACACCTTCAATTCTCTTCGCTATATGCTCATTTCCATCAGTGGGAACGCTATCCTTCAGAAGTCGACTGAAGTCAAAAGTTACACTCATAGCAATCACCGGGGCTACACTCCCAGACTCCCGTCCAACCCACCCCTTATGAACATCGTTAAACGAAAATCTGTGACGATGATTTGATTTCCATCATCCGGAACTTGCTAGAGTGATGCGGCCTTGATGCAAATTCGCACGCCCTTTATGTGTGGGTCTGCATAATTCATAACATGGAGCAGAGTTTGGACCTACAGATTGCCGCCCTGATTTTTCTTGGCGGCACGAAGAACCTCGTCTCCGAAAAGGAGCATGGAGACGTTGAAAGAATGAGTGAAGACGAGGGCATTGAATGCGATCCGTCAATCCCGCACACGATACTCAATACAACTACCACCAGTTTCTTCCCATTCCGCACACCTCTAGATTTTCCCTAGCCGGTTAGACAGTAGTTTATGAACCGATTTTGGTATCGGTAGCCACGAAGACAATTAGTCATGTCGACGCCCTTGCTCTTCCATGATGGCATTTTCAAAAAAATCTGACAAGCAGTGTGATATCATGAATCCAAATTTCATTCCACCAAAGAGGAAGACAAAGGTTGTCTTTGTGCAACTGGGGTCCCCTGAGAGCCCGACACCAAAAGCTCTCAGAAAATACCTCAGGGAATTTTTGGGCGATCCAAGGCTAATAGATCTCAACCCATTGCTGTGGAAATTTATATTGAATTTTTTCGTGTTGCCATTCCGACCAAAAAAATCCGCAAAACTGTACGAGAGAATATGGGATGGGGAGAGTTTCCCACTCATCACCAACACCGAAGAGTTTACGAACAGGGTAAGAGAGAACCTGAAAGAGATGGATCCAGAAGGATATGTAGAGGTCAATCATGCTTTCCTGCTTTCCCCCCCATACGTTAACGAAGTCTACGATAGTTGGGAAGAAGACCTCAGAAATGGAAGGGGCGCAACCAAGCTAATGGTAATACCAATGTTTCCCCAATATTCTGAAAGCACAGTAGCATCGGGAATTGATGCACTTGCTAAGGAATTGTCAAAGAGAGTTAAGATCCCTACTTTTGAAGTTATAACAAACTTCCACCGCACACACGCTTTCGTGGACAACTCCGTCAAGATGATTGACACGAAACTGGAAGAACTCAAGTCGAAAGGGATTGAAGCAGATAAGCTACTCTTGACATTCCATGGCATGCAAAAGAGGCGTGTTTTGGAAAAGGGTGATGATTACTATCGTCACTGCTATGAGACATTCAGACTGATAGTCGACAGACTTCAAAATATTGACCCTGACAAAGCAATAATGACGTTCCAAAGCAAATTCGGCTCTGAAGAGTGGATAACTCCCTACACAGAGGACACAGTAGAAGAACTAATTTCAGATGGCGACAAGGAGATAGTAGTCTACTCGCCTAGCTTCGTAGTTGATTGTTTAGAGACAACAGATGAACTTGGTTACGAGCTAGCAAAGGATGCAAAGGAATGGGGAGGCAATATCCACACTGTTGATTGCCTGAACGTAGAGAATGATTGGTGTAGGGACTTCGCCAAATACACGTTTACTCAAGCAGAAGGATCTGCTCAGGAAAAAGAAGATATGGAGTATCAACTAGTACCATCAGATTACGAAAGCATGCCTCCCCTGGTTATGGAGGAGCCAAGATTCTCAGCATCAAAAGAGGTCCTCCACCACACTCTGGAAAACGATTAATTTCAGTCAAACGTCCAATCAATGTACCATTCTCTTGATATGTGGTATCATATTGGGGTTACTATGGCCTCCAGCAAGTACACCTCCATTTTTATCCTGTCCATGATGCTGAGTGCGGGTTGTCTTTCCGCAATGGATGATATAGCTGAAATTGAGGAGGAGGTAATCGACTCGGTACTAGATTGGCTAGATAGTGAGTACCCCCATCTAGATCTCCCAGCTCGTGAGAGGTCTTCTCCAGTACTCGAGACTTATGGCCAGTGCGAACCTCTTCTGGAAGATCTGAGGGATTCGATATACAACGAGATGCTAGTCTCCCTAGACCAGCATTCATACTGGCATTGGGCAAGTCCCCAGTGGCGTAATGGAGTTGTCTTCGCCGAGGATGATGTAGCGATGATGGATGGTGCTACCGAGGCCATATCAGCTGAATCTGGATCTAATTCAGGAGCGTCAACAGATAGTAATTCGGGACGCGAGGGGCAGTTCTCTGTAACCAACAATCAGGAGGATGGTGTTGATGAAGCCGATTTTCTTAAGACAGATGGATACCACATATACATGTTAAACGGAAACCTTCTGGTCATAATGGGGGTTCCCGAGTTTGGCGAACTCACACTGGAGTCCAATATCAGCATACAGGGCTCTCCGATACAGATGATGCTTGAGGGCGATAGACTGGTCATTGTGTCTTCCATCTATCTACGAGACTTGGCACCCGGCGACCCACTAAGGGACCTGATGTCCAAAGAGGTCACAGTAAGCTACCCTGGCGAGGAAGAGTACTCCTACTCTTACACGCGCGTTCAGGATCTAGTAAAGTACACTGTAGTAGACATAACTGACAGAAACGCTCCAGAAGTAGAGAGTGAACTCTACATCGAAGGGAACTACCACACTGCCAGATTAGTGGATGGAACAATGAGATCTGTCACCCATCTATGGACCTACATCGACGAACTAATGACATGGGTATATCTTCCGGATACATATTGGATGACGGAAAATGAAGAGGATAAGATGAATATCTGGAACCAGAGCATGGAGGATACCATCGCCTCCAACCGGGCAATTATCGATAATCTGACCATGGATGACTTCGCGCCTCATGTCTACGAGCTAGGTGAAGAGGGCCTCTTCCAGCACCCAATCACATCCGATGACTGCGGCGAATACTCGGCTAGTGCAGATAGTGCGGGCCGTGGATTTAGTACAATCATGACCATTGAGCTACTCGGAGAGGAGCCTCAGATGCAATTAGACCACATCACTTCAACATGGGCACACGTCTACGCCTCTCAGGATGTCATGGTGCTCGCAGAACCAGCCAATGACTGGTGGTGGTTCTGGAGAAACTTCGGCTGGGACGACGCAACAAATATTCACGTTTTCGACATCAGTGACCCTTCTGAGACTACCTATCTCGCATCTGGAAGAGTTGATGGGACAGTTCAGGATCAGTTTTCCATCTCGGAATTCAATGATGTAATCCGTGTAGCCACCACAGAGGATGCGTGGGGGCGCTGGTGGCTAGAAGGTACCGAAGAGTGGACTGGCCCAACCAATAATGTGTTCACTCTCGCAGTCGCAGAATGCATGATTCCAGAGGGATGCGATGACTCAACTACTGAATTGGTCCAAATCGGCCACTTAGGAGATATTGCACCAGATGAGCGTATTTGGAGTGCTCGATTTGTTGGAAACAGAGCCTACCTCGTCACATTCGAGATTATTGATCCTCTTTGGGTAATAGATCTGACTAATCCATTCGAGCCAGCGATATTAGGAGAGCTCGAGGTCCCAGGAGTTTCTACCTACATACATCCTGTTGATTCAGAAACTCTCCTGACAATCGGAATCGGTCCCGGGCCAGATGGGCTCGGACTAGACTGGTCCATGACACAGGTTTCACTCTTCGATGTCAGTGACCCAACCAACCCCACATTAGCGGATTCACTGCAGTTGTCGCCCGCATTCGAGGACGATTATTGTGACGAATGGGGATGTGGATGGTCGTGGTCACACTCAGAGGCCACATATGAGCACAAGGCATTCACCTACTGGGCGCCTGAACAACTTCTCGCAGTCCCACTGTCTACTTACAGGTACATCTACGAACAGATCGAGATTGACGACAGCACCTACACATACTCGGGATACGAGTTTGTCTCGACACTTGAACTGGTCAATATTGATGCGGAGAATGGAACACTATCTACTCATGGAATGGTTAACCACTCCGAGTTCTACAATGATGACGGGCTATCTAGCTGGTGGAGTGGCTCAACCAGTATCCGCAGATCGATTTTCATGGGCGACTACATCTATGCCTTCTCTTCGGCAGGTGCCTCTGTTCACAGGACCGGTGACCTCACTTCCATGGTCGAACTTGAGATTCCTGGATACGAAAATCCAGCCATTTACTACTATGAGAAAGAGGGGGAATTGGAGTCAGAAGACTCAGCAAATCAAGATGATGACGATGGAGAGTCCCAATCCTCATCGGGAGATAGCGAGACTCATCCTTGTAACGAACCAGATGCCGAAAACTGCGATGATTAGTATAACTCCCTCAGGACTTGTCACTCAAACCTAAGAGCCCTTCCAACTGTTCCGGGCTGGGCGATTGGAACCCCACGTAGATCTCCTCCCACTTTCCTCTTATGTACAACCTTGCCATCGACGATGGTGTAAATTGGCCAACCAGTAATCTCCCTTCCTGCATAAGGCGTCCATCCTACCCTCGTCCATGTGTCTGAATCAGAGACTATCCTCCTTGTATCAAGATCTACAAGAGTCAAATCACCATCAAAACCCTCGATAAGTGAGCCCTTGTTTTTTATTCCGTAAACTCTAGCCGGGCCTTCGCACATCCATTTGACCACGTCAGAAACACTACATTGCTTATCCATGGCATGGGTAAGCATCATGGGAAGGGAGGTATCTACTCCAGGCATTCCTGCAGGAGCGTTTGGATAACCTACTGATTTAGATTCCAATGTGTGTGGCGCGTGATCGGTAACTACACAGTCGATCGTGCCATCCTTTAGCCTCCTCCACAGAGAATCCTTGTCATCAGTATACCTTATTGGAGGATTCATCAAGGCACGAACTCCAAGCTCTTCCACATCATCTTGATCGAAAGTAAGATGTTGGGTACAGACCTCTGTGGTTATGAGTTCGCCTTTGTTCAAGGACAACCAATCTGCTTCAGCACCACTAGTCAGGTGAACTATGTGTAGCCTATGATCATGATCTTTAGCCAGTGCAGAAGCTCTTTTCGTAGCAATTAGTGCACACTCCACATCCCTACATTCGGCATGGGCAGCAATATCTTCCCTATGTTTGAACTGTGGTATTCTAGACTGCAATCTATCTTCATCCTCTGCATGGGTGGCTATCACTCCTCCCGTGTTGGCAAAAATATCCTCAAGATGCTTCTGTTCATGAACAAGCAAATCACCAGTACTACTGCCCATGAAGACTTTGATACCACAAACACCGGTCATTCCCTCAACACTGCGCATCTCCTGAACATTGCTCGAAGTGGCCCCAATGAAAAAACCATGATTCGTAACAGTTTTCCTTGCTGCTAATTGAATCTTGAATTCTAGCTCTGCTCTACAAGTCGCATTAGGAACAGTATTGGGCATATCAAGAAACGATGTGATTCCCCCAGCAGCAGCAGCCCTGCTCCCACTTTCCAGATCCTCCTTCTCAGGATTTCCTGGATCTCGGAAGTGAACGTGTGGATCGATAGCTCCAGGGAGTATATAAAGTCCAGTAGCATCAATAATCAGTTCTCCAGGATGATGATCCAGCCCGCCGTTTGGAGCTATAGTTTTGATAATTCCAGATTTAATCCGGAGATCTCCCTCTGCAATACCACTTGGAAGAACCATTGTTGCATTCTGGATTAGTACGTCCCCGCCCATGGTACCACTGGTACTTGGCGTGTATTCTAGCACATCACCATTGCCGTAATATAGGGGCTGGGAATTGAGGTTGTGTTCATATATGGCAAATGCACCGGGCGCACAACGGGTTGGAGTAGTCAGGTTATCTCGTCGGGCTCATAACCCGGAGA
>CETP01211016.1_pt1 | contig 46359 bp, 47 predicted proteins | sample 531311 | NCBI WGS metagenome assembly CETP01 (sample SAMEA2622657, study PRJEB7988) | marine metagenome | biome: marine biome (ENVO:00000447); feature: surface water layer (ENVO:00002042); material: "saline water (ENVO:00002010), including plankton (ENVO:xxxxxxxx)" | depth 5 m | reverse complement strand
GAAGAGGATATTATTCATGGTAAGAAACAGTTTGTAACTGTGGAAAATTCGATGGGTTATGTTCATAAATCCGAGGGAAGGCTAAAACCAGCATCTAATAGACTAATGAGCGAGGTTAGCATTGTCGGTAATATGGCCAAAAGCACTCTAATTGACAGTAAAATTGATTGGGATTTTTTAATTAGTGACTATGATAATATTCGAGATGATATTGAAGATTGTATTCCTGGATTTGAAGATTATAATAATAGAATTAAACAGAATTTAGGATTTTATTTACCTAACCCTCCAAAAGATAGACAAGAATTTTTAACATCTGAAAACAAAGCTTGTTTTAGTATTACAGAGATACCAAATAACATCAATAAAGATGGTTATTTGACAATGATGACAATAAGAAGCCATGATCAATATAACACTACTGTTTACGGTTTAGATGATAGATACAGAGGTATTAAGGGAAATAGATATGTTGTATTAATGAACGAAAATGACATCAACAAATTAGGTTTCAAGAACTCGCAAATGGTTAAAATTATTAGTGATTCCGACGGAGTAGCAAGGGTCGTTGATGGATTTAAAATCATGAAATATGAAATTCCAAATGGATGTATTGCCACATATTTTCCAGAGGCTAATCCATTAGTTCCAATTGGTCATGTTGCTAGAAAGTCTAATACACCAGCCTCAAAAAGTATCCCCGTTAGATTAGAAGCTTCGAATCAATAAAACTTCAATCGGTGTGATGAAGGATTTTTAAATGTCTTATTAATACAACTATCATGGCAGACGTAGACTGCGGGACTTGCCCTTCAACTTCACCTTTACAGGTAGTAACCCCAGAAATTAAAGACATAACATTAACATTAACAGATAAAGCTCAAAAAATGCTTTTTGATGTTATGGGTAGTGATTCTAACTCCGCTTTGCTTGTGGATGTATTATCAGGCGGATGTTCTGGATATAAGTACGATTTACAAATTATAGAGCCAGTCAATGGTGAAGAGCACTTTGAGTTGATGTATGGAGGAATTCAAATTTTTGTACCAAAAACAGCTTCGAGTTTACTCGATGGTGTAGAAATAGATTATGAAGAAAAATTAATGGGTGGTGGTTTCAAGTTAAACAACCCCAATGCGTCTAAGAGTTGTGGATGTGGAGAAAGCTTTAGGTAATTAATCTATAGAATCAACTGTACCTATTTTTGATTTAGTAAATGGAGCTTCCTTTCTTAAATTATTTCTTAGATTTATATCCAATGGAGTCGGACCATATTCAATAAACTTAATCAGACCTTTTTCTCTTAAAAAAAAGTATGTTTTTGGTTTACATGATTTAATTAATTTTTCACTAAATTCTGAGTGTATTGATTTTTTTCTCCTTGTAGCATGTCCAACTTCGACACCAATGCCAACTAGTGTAACACTAAATAGAACAATCAGAATCGATAAAGAAAATAAAATTAAATCACCTCCTTCACGAAATAATGCAGTTAAATCTCTAATCAATAAAAATAGTAAGCCAATACCTACAAGCGGCTCCAATAGTTCTCTAAAGAATCTTTCAATTGGAATTATTGCTGTACCTGCCGGGTCAGCAAATACGAACTCTGTGTCTATTGCAGTTTTAATTACTCCCAGTGTAGATAATAAAATTAAGTAGGATGTTCCTGAAATCAGAATAATCACCCAATAATCTAAACCTCGGAAAATCCAGTGTACAATCAACCATGCAAATAATCCTAGGTATACTGTCATTAACATTTTACTAAATGCTACGATATCTCCTCTTAGTTCATCTTCATTATGTCTAGCTCTAGGAATATGAATTAACTGCCATTTAGATATATGTAAAAATTGTAGAATAATGTAAGTGAGTAAGCCTTTCCTAATCAAAATGTACTCAGCTAGTGCTAATAATGGTAATGCTAATAGAAATAGAGGTGTTGCAAAAAGTAATACAATTGGTGTGAAAAATAAACTTGGAAGAAGAATAAAATGTGGTGTTTTCAGTGGGAATAAGAAGTCAGTTTCAATTAATTTTTGCCGCTCCTTTGGTATCCTCCTTCGCCTAGCAGCTTCATCAAGTTGATCTCTAAATTGTGATAGAGAATGCCCAGCATTAACAACCAGACTCAGTAATCTTCTATATTCTTCGTGTTGATATGCTCCACCTACGTACCTTTTCCAGATTATCCTTATCGGAATAGCAACTAATATCGGAATTAGCAAAATTCCTATCGCTGATAAAATTTGAATAAGTTCAATATCAGTTGCCATATACTGCGACACGCATTAGTTCATTAATCAATAAGGTTAATTCTCTATAAAATTGTCAATTATGAAACAAAATTTTACCCCTCAAATATTCACTTTTAACATAACCAAATTTGTTTGAATCAGTACTTTCCAATGGGAAATTATTATCTCCAGTCATCCAGTATCCTTTATTGGGATCTATTTTAGATACTCTCTTTATAATTAGATTCTTGCCTTGTGGATTTTTGAATAATAATATATCTCCAATGTTAATTTTAATTAAACCTTCTTTACTATAATCTACCCATACAATTTGGCCGTCTTGGATTGCAGGATTCATGCTTCGACCTTTAACAATGATTGGTCGAATTTTGAATCTTAAAATTTTAGATATTTTTCTAAAATCATACATTTTATCACTAAGATGCCCTAATCCAAGGAATATCTTTACCTTTGGTGGCCCAAAAAATATTGTGAATCTCTTCAATTGAATCCATTAATTCTTTTGCATGTTCAGATGAAACTTCTACTTTACATGCACTACAAAGTTTAGCGGCTTTCCAAAATGTTTCGTGTAGGTTTGGATAGTTTTCTAAATGTTGAGGCTTAAAAAAATCTGTCCACAGAACCAACAATTCATCTTTGCATTTTTGTGCTTCTTCTTCCTTAATTGCTGCATACCTACTCATTGTATTGATATAAGCTGCAGAATTATAATCGTCTTTATGGTTTTGATCTAATTCTAGCATCTTCTTTGTCATTGATTGTACAGCCTCACCTGCAATTCTGGCACTTGCAGGATCATAAACTCCACAAGGCCCATCACAATGAGCGTCAGCAGTCTTTAAATTGTTAATTATGGCTTTAGTTAATCTTCGCATAAAATACCCTGTAACAACTAGTTTTTGAATATTAGTGTTATCAAAATATTCATGATGTTAGTTCTACCGTGTAATAATATGTACAGAGTTGTTGTTACCGATGGATTGGCTGCCGTGGCAATAGATAAATTGAAATCGGAAGGTTATAGCGTAGATGAAATTAGTTTTACTAGAGATGAAATTCTTGATGGTGCTTTGCGTAAATATCATGCAGTGATAATCCGAAGCGCTACAATCTTAGATAAAAATGCAATAATAGCTAACTCTGGTGGTAATTTAAAATTTATTTGTAGAGCTGGAGTTGGAGTAGATAACATTGATATTAGAGTGGCTAATAAATTCGATATTATGGTAATGAACGCTCCATCATCTACAACTCAAAGTGTTGCAGAATTAACAGTCGGGCATCTCATTTCATGTGTAAGAAGAATACCAGAAGCAGATAGAAATTTGCGGAAAAAAATCTGGGCTAAAAAAAATCTGAGGGGTAGTGAATTGAACGGTAAAAACCTTGGTTTAGTTGGTTACGGCAGAATTGCCAGGAAGGTAGCCAAAATAGCAGAAGCATTCGGAATGATTGTTCATGCTTATGATCCGTATTTGAGTCATGATTTATTCGGAAATACAATTAGTTATACTTCAATAGAAAAATTATTTTCAAACTGTACCCATATCAGCATACATTGTAATCTAAGTCAAGAAACTAAAAATTTGATCGGAGAAGATTTGATTAATTTAATGCCAAAAACCGGAGCTGATGGTTCTAATTGCGGAAATCATATAGTCAATCTATCAAGAGGTGGAATTGTTAACGAAAAAGAATTACTTGTTTGTCTAAATAATGGCAAATTAACAAGCCTTGGGCTAGATGTTTTTGAATTGGAGCCAGCATTAAAAAATGACTTAATCAATTGTGAAAATTTTGTTGGCACGCCTCATATTGCAGCATCAACTCTAGAAGCTCAGATTAGAGTTGGTCTTGAATCAGCCACTCAGATAATTATGGCCTTAGACGGAGAACTTCCCACTAATTTAATCAACGGAGTTTAGTGATTTTTCGACTATACTCAATGTTTTTTCTAAATTTGAATCTATTTGGGTATTAATTTTATTAATTTTTTTATTTAAGTCTGGACGTTCCAAGTCGAGTAGGTTAATCCTCACATTATAGAGTGCTCCTCTAGATGAGGCATGGGATAGTAGCGCTGCGACTGCAACATCTGTTATAGCATTAGGATTTCCCTTTTCAGCTAGCTCTGGTAATAATTCAAGTATTTCTGCGGACTTAATTGCAATTTCAAGTGGTGCTAACGCTGCATTTAAAGAAGCCTCTTCGATTTTTTCTTTTCTTAACTCCTCTTCTTCTTTGTTATTCTTAGGTAATTTCCAAGATTTCATTACATCTTCAAATGCTAATGAATCTGCATTTGCTAATTCAATTGAATCTAATAATATTGGTATTGCTATACTCTGTATTTTTTCAGCAGCAGCCCATCCGTCTTTCCATTTAGGATTACTGGTTGTTAAATCGCAAACCATGCATGTTAGTGCAGCAGCATTACCAAGTACTAATCCAGATGCAGATCCTCCACCTGGTGTGGGTGAACTGCTTGATAAAGCAGTTTGAAATTGTTTAACTGTCATTCTTCCAAAATCTTCCACCATTTCAGCCCCCTTTAGCAGCCCATTCTATGATTCTCTTTTCAGGGTCAAATATATTTAATTTATCTAGCATTAAACCTTCAATTGCTGCATCAACCAATTCGTTTTCAGACGCTTTACTAGGATTAGAATGATAAAATTTTCCAGAACTAACAATAGCATTTAAAGGTACTAATCCAACTAATTCACCAGCAGTTACACTCAGCCCTAAATTAATTGCTTCTAGTTTAATTTCTTCCATAACGTGATGCATTCCTGTAAAATTGTAATCTAATAAATTCATTGAAACCTGCGCAGTAGATTTATCATACATCCAACCAGCCGCTTGCAATTCAGAAAATTTTCCTTTTATTCTAACGACCTTCCCTTCTTTATCATAAATTTTTTCACCTTTTTCATTTCTACTAATTATTCCACTTGTTCTAATTTTTCCAGCAATAGAATTAGCCAAAAACTTATCATTTGTACTTAAATTAACATTGAAAGCGATTAAAACCGATCTTGCTCCAGATGAAATAGCCCCACTTTTAGCAATAAATTTTTGGGGCCCATAATCAGGAATCCACTCTTTTAACATTATTTTCTTTTCTAACCCTTCATACTCGCCTTTCCTTATATTTGGTAGTGATATCCTATCTTTTAATTTTGCAGCTTTAGCATATAAGAATACTGGAATAGACATTTCCTTACCTACAGATTCTCCATATCTATTTGCCAACTCTATACAATCTTCTATAGAATATCCACTAATTGGGATGAATGGAACAACATCTACAGCTCCTATTCTGGCATGTTCGCCTTTTTGTTTCCTCATATCAATCATATTAAGTCCAGTCTTAGTACAATTTATGGCAGCTTTTAGAACGCTTTCTTTTTCCCCAACAAAAGAGAACACAGTTCTATTAAAATCTTCGCTAGAGTCAATATCGAGTAACTTAACTCCTTCAACAGTATTTATAGACTCAGCTATTTTTTCAATAATTATTTTATCTCTACCTTCACTAAAGTTTGGTACGCATTCTATCAATCCTTCGCCCATGATATATGGTCAAAGAATTAGTCTTTGAATTATTTGTTAAGCATAAAGTGAATTTATTTTATCACTTTCAGAGTTTTTCCTCATTTTCTCTGTAATTTTAAGAGCTTCATTGAAGTCTTTACTAATTATTTTATCTCGCCCGTCTCTAATTGCTTCCATGCCGGCTTCAACACACATTGCCTTGATGTCTGCGCCACTGTATCCATCTGTAGAAGATATTAACATATTCATTTTTATCTTAGACGTGGACATATTTTTTATATTGATATCAAGAATTCCTTTTCTGGCCTCTTCATTCGGAAGAGGAATTTCGATAATTCTGTCAAATCTACCTGGTCTCAATAATGCGTCATCGAGTATGTCAGGTCTGTTTGTTGCTGCAATAATTTTAACCGAATCAATAGGGTTGAAACCATCTAATTCTGATAATAACTGCATGAGTGTTCTTTGTACTTCTCTGTCACCGCTAGTGGCAGTATCTAGCCTTTTGGCACCTATGGCGTCAATTTCATCTATGAAAATAATAGAAGGTGATTTTTCCTGAGCTAAAGCAAATAGTTCTCTAACCATCCTACCTCCCTCTCCAATGTATTTTTGTGCTAATTCACTTCCCACCAATTGTATGAATGTAGCTTCTGCGTTAGCAGCAACAGCTTTTGCGATCATTGTTTTACCGCATCCAGGTGGTCCTGTCAATAATACACCTTTAGGTGGTGTAATACCTACTTTTTTGAATAATTCTGGTTTTTGCAGAGGTAGTTCAATTGCTTCTCTAAGTAATTTAATTTGTAAGTCTAATCCTCCTATTTGATCAAATGTTATTGTAGGTTTATCGGATACTTCAGCACTTGTGACCAGTGGATCCCATCCGTCCTGAAGTACATCAATAATGGCTAGCGTATCCTGATTGAGAGTAACTCTCGCACCAGGTTTTAACTTTTCCTCAGGGATTGATGGATTCACTGAAACCTTGAATACGGTTCCATTACTACTCCTCACGATTCCATTCGTGTCAGAAATCATATCCTGGAGATGCCCAATTATTAGAGGAGGACTTCTTAAAGAATTAACTTCATCTTCCAATCTGTGTGCAATTTTCCTCACTCCGTCTAGATCTCTTTCAAGTTGCATTTTTTCTGTAGTTAGTCTTTGCACCTTTTCGTGTAGTTCCCTAAACTCTGATTGTAATTTTATCATTTCGTCTTCAGCTTTGCGGGTATTTTCTCTTTTGCTCGGCCGCAGCACATCACCATCTGACGTCATTGGAGTGTTGAATTTCTTAACCTACTTCAAGTTGTTCTCTAAAATATTACTAAATCTAAGTTTTTAGGGGATATACTGAAAAGCCAAATGCCCTAGTCTTGATGAGTGCTATGGGAGATTGTGAGTTGTGCGGAAAAATGTCTGTAAACACTGTCAAAGCTAGATATCATAAATCAATTATAGAATCATGTAATATTTGTATTCAGAAAATGAATTTAGTACCCCAGAGGGTGAATACTAGGTCTACAGCAAGGTCTCTAAGTGTTAAGAGTAATAAATTACACAGCAGAAAAAAGAATTTAAGTAATTCAAAGACGCTAATCGATAATTTTTCAAGAATTATTACCAAAAAAAGAGGAGAAAAAGATTTGTCTAAATTAGAACTAGCTAAAATTGCAGGAGTCAGATTAATAGATATCCAAAATATTGAATCTGGTAAGATATTAGAAGACAAAGTTGTTCAAAAAATTGAAAAGGCACTGGTTGTAGATTTATTCACCGAAGATTCTCCATTAGATAATAGGAGATTGAAAAAATCTGAGCATAGTGGAATGACTCTAGGTGACTTTTTGGATAATGGTGGGTAATATTAGTTTGAGTAATAAGGATAGAATAAGGGTGCATGCTATCTATCTAGCACAAGATGATAGAAAAAAGAATACTGCCGTAAAACTATCTAAAAAGTCCAAAATCACGTTACATGAGAATTTTAGGCGTATTCCAAGGAAAGGAATTTTATTAGATCCATTATGTGGTAAAATTTTTGGTCCTGAAGACCACCTAATACTAAAAAAAAGAAATCCTCTAGTTGCGTTAGATTGTAGTTGGAAACAAATTGATGACAGCTTGTCATCAATTTCTAAAAAAACAAAGTTAATCCATCGTACTCTTCCAATACTTTTGGCTGCCAACCCAGTTAATTGGGGTAAGCCGACTAAGTTAACCACAGCAGAAGCAATAGCGGCAACGTTATACCTCACTGGTGATCATGATCATGCTGAAGAAATTTTATCAATTTTTAATTGGGGGTCTCAGTTTTTTACATTAAATAAAGAGCCTTTAGATGAATATGCATCTGCTTCAACAAGTGATGAATTGGTGAAAATGCAATTTGATTTTTTTGATTAATCTTCTATGTTTTCAGAATTCAATTTCTTTGCTAATTCCCTCATATCCTCAACTTCATCAGACTCATCAACTATTTCAACACCTAGTAATGTTTCAATAACATCCTCCATTGTGACTAGACCTACAGTCCCTCCGAAGTCATCTTGAACAATTAGAATTTGCTCTTTTGTATCTAGCAAAATGTCTAGAGCTTTGTCTACAGAATCGTCATGCTTACATTTGTGAACATCTCTTGAAATTTCTGACATACGGATCTTGAATTCGTCCACTGCAGCTCTCCTAAGTATTTCACTTCTCAACACATATCCAATCACATTATCGATATCGGTATCTATTAGTGGCATTCTACCGTAAGTCATTATCGGTATTCTTTCCATGACATCACTAACGCTTTCATTTTTATCAACATGGGAAATAACCACTCTAGGAGTCATAATAGATTCTACGTTTATATCTCTCAGTCTTAGTAAGTTTTTAATTACTTTTTCTTCATCTTCCTCAATCTCACCTTCTTCTTCTCCGATGTCTGCTAAGACAGCCAGCTCATCTCTGGTTACAGTAGATTGTTTACCTCCAGGAAGTAGTTTCTTGAATAATTCGATAGGTGTCACTATAAAAATTAATGATAATGTTACAAAATGGATCATAAAAGCCATTGAATTAGATAATTCTTTCCAGAATGCAGACCCTAATGTCTTAGGAAGAATTTCACTGAATAATAGTACGAAAATTGTAAGAATTGCTGATGCAATAGCCATTCCATACTCACCAGGATTTAATTTTTCAACCTCAACACCTACACCTAGAGCTCCAACCGTATGTGCTATTGTATTTAGTGTCAATATAGCTGTTAGGGGCCTAACTGCATCATCTTTTTTCAAGTCAGACCAAATTCTTCCTGATCGATGATTTTTTGATTCTAGCACGCTTATGTGACTCGGAGATATTGATAAGAGCACAGACTCCATTATAGAGCACAAAAATGATACACCTAAAGCAAGGCTAGCATAGATGATAAGTAAGGTATACGCCAAACTTTTGTGTCCCCCGCTATGCAACCTTAGAGGGAACTGGTTATTGAGGTTTAATGAATTATGGTTATAATCTAGGGAACTTTTCATGAATGAATTCGATTTGCATGTACATGTTGACATGGAAGAAAGTGAATACGTAATGATTTGCGTTGCTTGGCCTTATGCTAATGGACCATTACATCTAGGTCACGTTGCAGGGTGTTATTTGCCACCAGATATACAATATAAATTTCAGAGAGCTCTAGATAAAAAAGTCCTAATGGTTTCAGGGAGTGATGAACATGGGACACCAATAACCGTGACCGCAGAGCAATATGGGATTCAACCACAAGATGTTGTAAATAAGTACCATTCAATGAATAAGAAAGCTCTAATTGATTTAGGATGTTCATGGGGAAAAAACATTGATTCAAGAGGCGCAGAATTTGGAGGCGCCTTATTCAACAGAACTAGCGATCCAGAACATAAGATTATGGTTCAAGAAAATTTTTTAAAATTATTAAAGTCTGGATTATTTGAGCAAAAAACTATGCAACAATACTATGAGTTGAGTGATAATAAAGGTAGATTCTTGCCTGACCGTTATGTCGAAGGAACATGTCCAAACTGTGGTGCTGATGGTGCTAGAGGGGATCAATGTGATGAATGCGGAAGTACTTACGAAGCTCACGAACTAATTAATCCTAAATCTAAGATGAATCCTTCTTCAGAAATTGAAATTAGAGATACAGAGCACTTTTTCTACAGATTAGATTTATTTCAAAATACTTTGGAAAAACATGCAAATCAACAGGAAAAAATTTGGAAACCCAATGTAAAAGCGATGACTAAGCAATGGTTAGACATGGGGCTAAGACCAAGAGCGGTTACGAGAGATTTAGATTGGGGAATTAATCTTCCATTAGATGAATCAAAATGGGATGGGAAATGTGTTTATGTCTGGTTCGAAGCAGTGCAAGGCTACTATACCTGTGCTCGAATTTGGTCTAAAAAATACGCAAATGAATCTGATTGGGAAAAATGGTGGAAAATTGATAAAAACGGTAAAAAACCCACTCATTTTTATTTCTTGGGTAAAGATAATATTCCATTTCATACTGTAATTTGGCCAGCTATAATTTGCGGACTTAATCATGCAAATAAAGGATTAAGTGATACAGATGTAGTGCAATTGCCCGATATTAAAGAATTATCTTTAGAAACTAATGTTCCAGCAATGGAATATCTCATGCTATCGGGTGGACAATTTTCTAAAAGTAGAAAACATGCTATTTGGTTGCCTTCTTTTTTAGAAAAATACAATCCCGATTTTTTACGCTATTACTTGTGTATAAATATGCCAGAAAAACATGATACTGATTTTAATTGGCCAGATTTCGTAGAAAAAATAAATTCGGAATTAATTGCAGCTTACGGCAATTTTGTTCACAGAGTATTGACTTTGGGTGGTAGATTAGAAAATACTGGAGATGGGCCATTTAGTGGTTTAGAAATTAAAGAAATCAACTCTAAATATTATCTTGAATTAGAAAAAATTCATTCATCAATAAAAAATTCATTGATTAATCATCGCTACAAAGAGGCTTTGAGGTCTGTAATGAATGTAGCACAATTTGGGAATCAGCTTTTACAATCTGCAGAACCTTGGAAATTTATGAAACTTGATGATTCTGACGAGAAATCAAAATCACTATCAAAATTAGCTTTCTGTTGGAGGATTTCTAGATTTCTGGCAATTACAACTCATCCATTTCTTCCTTTTAGTGCTCAAAAGCTTTGGAATATGCTTGGTGAATCAGGCGAAGTATCAGAACAAAAATGGGTTTCAGCGGTTAATTGGAATTGTGAATTAAAATGGAACGATAAAAAAGCTATACCATTATTTGAAAGACTTGATTTGAAGGAGATATTAGAAGATGAAAAATCGTTTATTTTAGATGAAAATGCGACAAAGAATAACAAATCAGACTCTCTTAAGGGGATTAAAAAGGTGAAAAAAATGAAAGAAAAAATTGAAGGAATTTCCTATGTGGATTTTGAAACATTTATGAAAGTAGAATTGAAAGTTGGTAAGGTAATCACTGTCGATGAACACCCTAATGCGGATAAATTATTGGTGATTACTATTGATGACGGAACAGAAACTGGAAGAATAATTTGCGCAGGGTTAAAAAATTACTATACTGCAGAACAACTTCAAGGAATGCATGTAATCTTTGTATCAAACTTAGAACCAAGGAAATTAAGAGGAATATTCTCACAGGGAATGCTTCTAGCTGCCGATGATGAGTCGGGAAACGTAAAACTTTTGACTGTTGACAGTTCTATGGCAACAGGTTCCAGGGTTAGATGATTTACTCTTTATTCATCTTAAATTTTTGCTCAGCAAAATCTCCTAGGCCCTCTAATTTTGCTAACCAACCAGTCTCATCACCAGATGGAACATGTTTTACTAAATACGCATTAAAAATAATATCCCAAACACCTTGTTTCGTTTCTTGAAACAGATATCTCTTACAAAGCCAACTATCAATTAACAGTATCGACGCAAATATTATACCAGCTATTACAAATGCAATATCCTGATCGCCTGAACCCATTAAAATTAATACTAATCCTATTAGAAATAACGGAAAATTAAGGTTATTCATCAGCGCATGCAGAAATAGTGGTTTTTGTGATTTACTATTAATGTATTTAGTTCTAGATATGAATTGGCCTAAATTTCTACCCATGAAGATTGGAAGAACAACGATGTTTGTTAGTGCGAGTAGAATTCCACCAATTAAAATCCAAGTAGGGTTAGCACCTAGAAATGCACTCATGATGATCCCTGCAACAATAATTCCCCAATTAATAACGAAATTTGCAAGTCCTACTGCAAATCTGTTTAATCTTCCTGCTAATTCAAATTCAGGTGGAATTACCTTTGGTTCGCTAGGTTCTTTCTTTTTTCGCTGTCTTCTTTGCCTCTTTGGCTTCTCTTTCGCAATGGTTTCAGCTACTTCTACATTTGAAGATTTTACTTTCTCTTTTCTTTGTCTTTTAGGTTTTTCAATTTCTTTAGTTGCTGGTTCTGCTTTTTTTTCAGCCGCCTTGTCAAGTAATCCCATTTTTTTTCCTCCTCATTATCTACTATATAATTCTCCAATCTCTTCATACAATGGCCAGTCACTAGAAGCTATAAATTCATTAATTACTTCTTCTGGTAACTGAGCTAATTTATCATTAACCAATTTAAAGAACGTACTTTTTTCTGTTTCATCAGCTGATTTAGGATTAGATGCAATATTTTCATAAATCTTAAATTCCCCGCTGTTAACGAATGAATTCAATTCTTTTTCAGGCAATTTGCCAAGTAAATCATCTACAATTAATACAAATTTTTTGAATAAATTTTCTTCAACTGTTATTGCTACTTCAGTCTCAGAAGATACTTCGAATTCTTCTTCACCATCTAATAATGAGTTAATAGAGTCTCTCCTTTCAAATAATGAATTTAGTTCTAAGGAATATTTGTTTATGTCTTTTTCTTTTTTCTTTTTCTTCGCTTTTTTGTATAACTTTTCCAACTTAGATATGTCATCTTCTATAGAATCTAACTCGTCTTCAAGTTTATTGGCATCATCTTCACTTAATGATTCTGTTTTGGTTTCTGTTACAGTTTCATCTTTAATCATTTCTTCATTGTCGGTAACTACTTCATGCTCTTCAATTAATTCAACAATCGGCACTTGGTTTAATTCCTGCATTTTTTGTTGCCTTTCTTGCTGTCTAAGTACAATTATTTCCCTATCCAAATCTGAACCGAACCTATCTGCATAACGATCCAGAAGACTACCAACTTCACCCGTTCCAATCCTATCTATATGTCCATAAACTTGCTGCAGAGGTTTATCACTAGTTCTTTTCCATAGTTGTCTGTAATCGTTTTCTTCAACTTCGGTAACGTCAATGACCTCTTCAATTTTTTCACTTAGTTGTTCTGGAATAGCAAATGGTGAGTTTTCTTTTTTGGGTGGTGGTAGTGGCGGCAGACTCGTCAAAAGATTGGTATTGTCTAAGGGCGGAGGAGGAATCTCTATGGTGGGTTGTTCCACATTTTCATTTGTCATTGGTGGCGGGGGAGGAATCTCAACAGCGGAATTATTATTTGGTGGTGGGGGAATCTCTAGTTCAAGATTGTTAATTGGAGGTGGTGAAGGGATGTTATTTTCTACCTTTGGCGGAGGTGGTAGGGGTGGTAAATCTGTATTTACTGTAGATTTAGGATTCATTTCTGTTTCTAAACTAGGTTTATTTCCCCATTGAACTAAATCTACTAAGTCAGAATTCTGAATTTTCCCTTCTTTTTTGCTCTCGGGAGACTCACCCATTTGATTCCACCAGTATACGTGAATCGTATCTTTCCTATAATCTTGGCTAAAGCAAACCTCTATCTTGAACAAATTACTTGCTATTTAATACGGCCCAATTCTTTAAAATTAAGAATGAAGCTACATCCTCACTTGTGGTTAGAACATCACCTCTTTCAAATGCTAATTCTTGGTCTTTAATCCTAATGTATCCTTCGTCTATAACTATTTCTAATTCTACATTTCTCCCTTTAGAAAAGACCACCGCTTCGCTCAATGGGTCAAATTTTTTTGGATTATCGGGATCTAACCTGCTAAGCGGCATTTCTGTTACTTTTAGTCCCGATTTCCCATGAAGACTCGTTGGGTACCTTATTACCCTTCTAACATCAACTGTAACAGGTTCATCTGTTTCTCCACTTCCTGAGAGAATTATATTTTGATCTGCTTTTATCAAATCATGGAATGCCGACTCAGACTTCCCAAGTCTTGTAAATTTACCAAGCATTACTTGTTCCTTCATTCCTTTTACCTCAAAACGTTTCAATAAATCTTCAAATTTCTTTTTTGGCTGGCGGTTTTTTCTTATGTATTCTTTACCCATACTTTCTAATAATTCATTTGAGAGTTTTTTAGAATCTTCTGTACCTTTGTTTTTATTTATATAATCAATCTTTTCTATCAGATTCTTACATCCTTCCTTCACCCTTTCTCCCCATCCTTTAGATTTAATCCAACCATCTTTCCCGTCTCCTGTTACAAACCTACCAACATCTACAGTATTACCTCTGATATGATTAACAAGCTCTCTTCTAGAGGATGAATCTAGATGAAAAATATTTGGATCTCTGTAATGAAGATGATATCCTCTGTGTCCTGAAAAGGTAACCTGCAAATATTTTTCTTTGAACCCAAAATCTGGTTCTAAAAAATCATTCCATAAATCCCAGGCGTATGTCCTTATTATCTCAAGCATTTCAGGGAAATCGTATGGGTTAATATTTGGTAGGTGGTCTCCATCTAAATCAAATATTAAATCCGCTCCTTTCCAACCTTTGTCGAACATTTTCAATTGATTCGGATCATTCCAATATGCAGTACTGTAAAATACGCTTGAAGGTGTTCTTTTTACCAAAAATTCCCTTAAGTCCTTGGTTGATGAAAAACTTTTATGTCTCAAAGGTTTATTATTTCCGAATGGAGTTAGCATCCATTCTCTCATTTTAATTCTAGGGGGGACCCATAATTCTGCATTCTTGTAATATTCACTGAACTTCAGAGCGTATCTCGCCCATCCGCTAGATGCCATATTTATTCTTACATTTGATGGTTGTAATAATTTGTTCTATTTTTGGTTAATTTTTTGATTACTTATTGTAAAATGGTTTACTTGATTTGGACACCTTATTTGAAGGTTTAGCACCAGTTAATTTTTGATAATATTCCCAGCAAACATAATGCTGATTGATAACCATCGCTTCCCCAAATGTCATAATTTTTCCAGTGAAATGACATATAGGCCCTAATTCTCCATTTTCGTTAATCCCGAGTGGCGCATGCTCGTGTGGCATATCAATGTCTAAATAATCAACTAATTTATGTCTTATGACTTAATTTGATGATTATGAGTTGTAATGAGACAGTAAGTCTAGTGCAACTTCACAAGATTCAGATATTTCTGGCAGGGGATGGTCAAGAAATTTTTCTAAAATAACTCTGCAATTAATATCTCCAATAGCGCCAATTGCTTCCGCAGCTTCATGGCGTACCATTACATTTTCATTTTCATCCTCTAATCTACTTATGAGATATGGAATAGCTGCTTGATTTTGCATTTGTCCCATTACATATGCAATTTCATGCTTTAATAAAGCAGATTTAGATTCAAAGCCATTACTTAATGCTATAACTGATTCCTCAGAACCATCATTTCTTAAGGCAAAAACAGCTCTCATTCTTTCGAACATTTTTGCATTTTCATCTATTAGAATTGAATTAAGAATTTTTACAGATTTTTGATTTGATGCTGGCGCAGGATCGACTGAACCGAATTCACTTATTTCTGGCTTATTCATATTAACAGTATGTTCTACCAAGAGGCAGTCTTTCAAATTTACTTATTGTGTAATTGTAAAACATATTCGATATTTTAAAAATGCTCCAAAAAGACATCTAGTAGAACAATTCAACATATATTATTAATACTAATAATTCTACAGATGCTTGAAGAATATGGTAAAAATAGTAAATTTAGTCTCATTAGTTCTGTTGTGCCTATTATTATCACCAATGTTCGGAATTGTATCTTCTGAGATTCCATTAAGTGAGTTAATTGAACCTGAAAATGATGGTACATTGGATAGATCATCTTTTGTCGCGTACTCTGGAGATGGAAATCTATTAGCGATTTCATACGAAAACAGGAATGAGGTATACCTATTTCATACAATCACAAGAGAAGAGTTAGAAATTTCACCAATTGTTCTTAATGATGAAGTACGCAGTCTGGAATTTACTGAAGATTCATCAAACCAAGGCTCAGGTTACTTATTGGTTGGTCGGGAGAGCGAATTAACTAATACACCTGCAGTATCGATATATTCTCTTTCCAACTGGGGGCATACTTGGACTGAAGATGGAGTTTCCGTAACATCAATTATTACAATAAACGATTTAGAAGGTAACAGTTTTGCTTACGCAACTAGAAGTGGTAACAATGAATACATAAATCAATATTTATTCTCTAATACCGATGAACATTTGGTTAAAATTAAAACAGATCACACTTCCAAAATATCTTGTCTAGATTATGACCCCGTAAATAATTTGTTTATATCTGGTTCGAATGAAAAAGTACAATTATTTTCTGTAAATGGACAATTAGTAGAAGAAATTGATGAAATTGGTATGGAAATTTATGATTGTAAATTCTCGAAAGAAGGTTATTATGCTTGGTCATCACAAGATGGAGTAAAAATTCGAGACTCAAATCATGATTTTCTGCATTCTTATTCATTTCCAAATGGTATATCTGCTAAAAAAATTATCTTTGATAAGAATCTAGATAAAATGCATTTATTGACTAATAAAGAAGGAAATGAACTGGCAACCTATGAGACCAATGGAAGTTGGGATTTAATAGATAGTTTATTGTTGGGGCATGCTACTAATGATTTGGAGATTAATCCCGCTAATGGAGATATTGCAGCATCAACCAATTCTCAATATGTTGCTGTTTATGCGTCTGAATGGCTAGATCCTAGAATCTCAGATTCTACAACAAATGATTTAGATCACGATGGAATTAGCGATCAAGAAGATGAAGATAGAGACGGAGATGGAATATTGAATGTTTATGACGTTGACTGTGAATCTACTAATCCATGTAATTTAGTACCTGACACTAACTTTATTAGAAATGTTGATGTTAAAATTACAAATAATAGATTAATTTTAACAGAAAACATATTTTTCACAAGTGAATTTAGTGAATCATTAAGATTGATTACTTCCGAGGCAATTAATGAGAACGGTTACATTGAACCAGATGAAAGAATTCTAATCGAGAATTCTTTTTGCTCTAAAATTGATCAATCATTAATTTTTGAATCATGGTATCCCGTCTTTAGTTTTGATAACAATTCAATTTTAGCAGGATCTTCATCTGTTGTATTTAGGTGTGATGGATTGAAAAATCTGAATCATGACTCTGCTGAAAGATTGAGTCTCGGTTGGGAAATGTCATTCGAGTTAGCACATGAAACGTCAAATAGTTATAACTTAACTATTAATCAACCACCTGCATTAAAATATGGATCCCCAGCAAATTTAGTACACAGCTATCCAATTAATCTGAAGGTTACAGGAGAGGATATAAAGACATATGCAGTGGACACTTGGTTTGATACAACTGCACCATTCTCTCTAGAGTTCACCAGGGAAATAGAAGAACCTGCTATTGAAATTAATACGCTAATTAATTTTTTAAAGTACAGCTCATACGTAATGGTTTCAATTTCAGCAATAGTATTAGTTATATTAGTCATTAGTCGTTACAATAACAGATTTAAAATTGAAGATTATTCTCCAGAGACTAAGAGAACTCCTCCATCCATAGAATCAAAACAAATTGTAAAGAAATCGCCACCCCCCTCAAGAAGAGATAAATCAAAAGAATACGATTATTACAATCCTGGAAAAAGATCCAAAAGTGACTGGAATTATGGAGATGATGGAGGTTTTTATTATTCAGAGACTTACACAGATTATAAAAAAGCCTCAGATTCTGTCCAAAACCCAGTAAAAATTCGTAAGGTCAAGGTTAAAAAAGATGTAGCTGATACACCTGTAGAAAATAGGCAGAATAGAAGAAGGGTCATCAGAAAGAAAACGGATAAATCTGAGATATTAAAAAAATCAGAAAATAATAGCAGTGAACAATCTACGGAAGTTACCAACATTAATAATCTTGAAGTGGAAGAGGTTGTTGGAGATAAAACGGATGATTTGGATAATGTCAACAATTTAGATTCATCAACTCAAATTAAAAATCTGATGCTTGAAAAATATACTCAAGAGTCGGATGTATCAGACTTAGAAGAAGAAGAAATGATGGATAAAGCATTAGATAAATTTTTCAAAAAATGATTAGTGAAATATCTTAGCATTCTTCATTAAGAACTTTCTAAATTCTTCGAATATCAAAACTGATGAAGCAAGTAACATAATCACTGGCCATGCATATGAATTACTGAATTTTTGAACTGATAAGAAATCTCCAATGTTCAGAGATGTAAAAGGAATTTCAAACGCTGAAAACTCAATAATAATTAGTAGTAATGTCGTACAGATTAAGAATGAGTATGCAACTGCTTTATTGGATAATACTCCTAAAGTAAATATGCTTTTTTCTATGCTTCTACAATTCATTACATTAAAAAGTTGGAACATCACGAATACTGCAAATGTAGCTGTAATTGCTTCCTCAACAGATGCTTGACTTTTTACCGCATAAAAAACCATCAAACTTCCTATAGCCATAAATGACCCTAAAAATGCAATCATAACAGTATCTATTAGATTCGGAAGTCCTTCCTTTACTGGCCTTGGTGCTCTTGACATAACAGAACCATGATTCTTCTCCATTCCTAAAGCCACTGCAGGCGGGCCATCCATTAAGATATTTATCACTAATATTTGTGTTGCAGTTAGAGGTAATGGAATCCATCCAAACATGAATGAAACAACAATAATTATTACAGCTGCAACGTTAGTTGAAACTTGGTACCTGACGAAATTTCTTATATTCCAATAAATTTTTCTTCCTTCTTCTATGGAATGAACTATATTAGCAAAGTTATCATCTTGTAATACCATATCCGCTGCATCTCTGGCCACATCGGTCCCAGATATACCCATTGCAATTCCTATATTAGCTGATGATAATGCTGGAGCATCATTAACTCCATCACCTGTCATGGCGACTACTTCTCCAGTTTTTTGTAATGCTTGAACTATTCTCATTTTCTGGTCAGGTGTAACTCTACAAAAAATATTTACCTGCTGTACGATATCTATTAGTGCGAAATCGTCAATAGAGTCTAATTCGTATCCACTTATTGTTTCAGAGTCTTCATCACATATTTCTAATTCAATTCCTACAGATTTAGCTGTATATTCTTGGTCTCCAGTAATCATTATCACCCTAATACCAGCTTCGTGACATGTAGCAATTGCTTCGTATGCTTCACTTCTTGGTGGATCTCTAATACCTATTAGACCCAAGAAAATCATATCTTTTTCAACATCAGCTATGTCATTGTAATCTTCATCATCTTCTATTCTTTTACAGGTTAGAGCCAGAACTCTTAGAGCCCCAGAAGCCATGGAATGGTTTGCTTCTCTAATTTTTTCAAGGTGTGAGTCATTAATATTAACTAGCTCATCATTTTCATAAATCTTTGTAATTATTCCTTCTATTGGGTCAAGAGCTCCTTTAGTAAATGCCCATTTCTCACCATCTAAGTTATTTATAGTAGTCATTCTTTTACGTTCAGCATCAAAAAAGAACTCGTGTAATCTTTCATGTTTTTTATTCAATTCCTGAGAAGAACCAAGTGCTTTCCATCCAAATGTGGCTGCAGCAGAACACGTAGGATCTCCGATGGCACTCCACGCACCATCTTCTTTGCTAACCTGGCTATTACTACACAGAGATGAACACATGAAAGCCATTTTATCAGATTTATTGTTTAGCAAGCTTTCAATAGCAATTTTCTTGTTAGAGGATTTGATAGTCACTCCTTTAATTGTTGGATCATAACCCCTTCCTTTAATATTATATCTGATTTCATTTGAAAAATATTGAACTACAGTCATTTCATTTCTAGTTAGGGTTCCAGTTTTATCTGTGCAGATTACAGTTGTTGAGCCAAGTGTTTCTACAGCCTTCATTCTCCTGATGATAGCCCTATGTCGTGCCATATTTCTCATACCAAGACCTAAAGTGATAACTAGTATGATGGGTAGACCCTCTGGAACTATTGCTACAAAAATTGCCAGGGCTATTGTAAATTGAGCGACTAAAGCTTCTTTTATTGGTTCAAAAGCCAAACCACTTCCATCCTGTGTATTAAATTCTCCATCGATGTAAGAGAAGAGTAATGTTAGTGTTAGTAGTAGTATGGCTACTGATAAGGCTATACCTCCTAAGAATTTACCTAAAGATTCCAACTTAATTTCAAGAGGTGTTTTAGGTGTTTCAACTGAAGTTATATTGTCAGCAATTTTACCAAGTTCTGTACTCATCCCAGTTTCTACTACAACCCCTAAAGCCCTACCATTGGTGGCAACAGTGCCCATATAACACATATTATCTCTTTCGGCGAGAACTCTTTTACTGCTGATTGTATCAGAGATTTTCTTTCTTTGTTTGGATTCTCCTGTCATCGAAGATTCATTAGTATAAAACTGATAGCTAGATATTATACGGACGTCTGCGGGAATATTATCTCCATCTTCTAGCTTGATTAATTCTCCCACAACGATATCTTCGCTATTTACGATTACTTCATGTTCATCTCGGATTACTACACAAGTATCAACATTCATTTTTTTAAGTGCCGTCATAGCCTGATCTGCCTGTCTTTCCATCCACCAACCCATGACTGAGTTAATGGTGATAACGAAGATTATAAACACACCATCCCCAATTTCATTAACGACAGTAATTGCAATAACTGCGGCTGCCATCAACAAATATACCATCGGATCCAAGAACTGCTTCAGGAATCTTTTCCATTCTGGTGTAGTCGGTGGTTCGATTAATTTATTTTTCCCGTCGCGGTTTAATCTATATTCGACTTCATCTTCCGATAATCCTTGAAGAGATGTTCTTAATTCTACTAACACATCATCAATATCAGTATTATACCAATCCTTGATTTAAACACCCCTATCTACCGGACAGGGATTCAATATATGAATAGTTCACTTACCTCATTTTTCCAAAACTTCACAAATCAAAACTTTAACGGGTATGCATGGCAGCACAAAAATGGCCCTACATACCACACAACAAAGAACTGCCAGAATTAACACTCAGGGTCATAATTATAGGAATTTTTCTTGGAATTGTGATGACCGCTGCAAATGCTTATCTGGGTATGAAAGTTGGTATGACTGTATCCGCTTCAATTCCTGCTGCAGTAATGTCAATGTTAATATTAAGGGGATTGAGATTTAAGGACGTATCTATACTTGAAAATAATGCAGTTCAAACTATGGCTTCTGCTGGAGAAAGCTTAGCAGCTGGAGTTATTTTTACAGTTCCTGCTTTATTAGTGATGGGGATTTGGGAAGATATAGACCCACTTCAAACTTTCATAATAGCGTTTTTGGGTGGTATTTTGGGAACAATGTTTACTATCGCATTAAGAAGAGTGTTCATTGTTGAAGAGGCATTACCATATCCAGAAGGAGTGGCGTGCACAGAGGTCTTAATTGCTGGAGAAAAAGGAGGTTCTGGGTTAGTTGCTATAATCTACGCCCTAATTATTGGAGCTATGTATGGTTGGGTAGTTGAAGGATTGAAAGTGACTAAAAAGGGAGTTCATGTTGTAGCAGATTTTCTGGGTACAAAATTTTATGCTGGTAGTGAAATGTCTCTTGCGTTACTGTCTGTAGGATATATTGTTGGCCTAAGAATTGCTTCTTTCATATTTATCGGAGGTATTTTGGGTTTTGGTTTCTTAGTGCCAATTTATGGACTTCTACATGGTTTTCCTCCTGAACCAAGTAATTGGGATTCATTAACAATGGGGGAATGGCACTCGGGGCCTTCATACTACGCTGTTTGGAGTGCTCAAGTACGATATATTGGGGCTGGAGCTATGGTTGTAGGAGGAGTATGGACTTTATGGTCAATGAGGAATACTATTTTTACAGGTTTCTCAAAAGCTCTAAGTTTTGGAAATACATCGGATGAAGAATCAATTCTGAGAACTGATAAGGATACCAATATGAAGTTAGTGTTAATTGTTTGTGCGACTATTTTAGTTTTATCTTTCTTATATTTTGTATCTAATTTAGGTTTCTTATTAGCTATTGCAGGTACTTTATTTATTGCTGCAGTTGCTTTTTTCTTTTCAGCTGTCGCAGGATATATAGCAGGCGTGGTTGGATCTAGCAATTCTCCCGTTTCAGGTATGACTATTGCAACATTGATGTTTACGGCGGCATTGGTTTATATTGTTGGAACAATTGCAGGAATTGATAATTCTACAATGATGTTTGCTACCTTAATTATTGCATCAGTTGTAGCAGTCAATGCTGCAATCGCAGGTGATGTGATGCAGGATCTAAAAACCGGGAATATGGTAGGAGCCACGCCTTGGAGACAACAAATTGCAGAAACTATAGGTGTGATTGTGGGTGCAGCAGTAATAGGTCCAGTATTACTTTTATTGAACAGGGCATTTAAGATTACAGTTAAACATTGTGAGGCATCTAATGTTAAACTAGCAGATTCGGGTGATGAATTAATAGACTGTTCTAATGCATTGCTTGCGCCACAAGCTGATTTAATAGGAACAATAATAGAAAGTATATTCGGTGGTGGAGCTAATGTTGAAATGCTAATTCTAGGCGGAATCATAGCTTCACTTCTAGTTTGGAGGAAGTTACCTGTCATGTCCGTTGCAATTGGAATTTATTTGCCTTTGGAATTATCAGCTCCAATATTTGCTGGCGGTTTAATTCATTATTATGTTACAAATGTGGCCATTCTGAGGACCGATGGAAAGTTAATAAAAAGACCTTCAAAAAAAGCTCTAAGAGCAGCAGATGACGTAACATCTCGTGGAGTGTTAATTGGCGCTGGATTCATTGCTGGTGAATCTTTGATAGGAGTTCTAATTGCTTTGTTAATTGTAACCGTTGGAGAACCGTCTGACTGGTTTACAATTACTGGACTGGGTCAAGGTTTTACCATCATATTTTTCCTATGGTTTGTTGGAGTCTTCATATTTTTAACTACACTTACACTACCCAAAAGAATACTATCCACTGGTAAAGAAATATTAACGGTAATTAATTCATCCATGAAGCAAATAAAAGATAATCTAATCGCTAAAAAATAGAATTCAAATCAAAATGCATTCAAGAAAGAATCAAAGGCTCTACAGTCAAGGATGTAATGTTTGTTATGGATTTAAGCCAGTTGAAGAAACTTGACGTATCAGATTTAGTAGTCGAATTAGAGGAAATATCTAGAAAATGTAGAATTGATATTCTCAAAATGGTTTACAGGGCACAAGCTGGCCATCCTGGTGGATCATTATCAGAAATTGATCTTTTAGTTGCATTATACTGTACACAATTAAGATTTAGGGTTGATGACCCTGAGTGGTCAGACAGAGATCGTTTTATTTTGTCTAAAGGTCATGCTAGCCCAGGACTGTACTCCATACTATCAAAAGTTGGTTTTATCAAAGAAAAAGATTTACTTTCATACAGGGAACTTGGTGGTATTTGCCAAGGTCATGTAGATATGAAATTCACTCCTGGTGTTGATTTTAGTGCGGGTTCACTTGGCATGGGCTTGTCTTTTGGATTAGGGTGTGCACTGGCAGCAAGATTGGACAATTCCACAAGAAATTGTTACGTTATGCTTGGTGATGGGGAAATACAAGAAGGATCAGTTTGGGAGGCTATCATGGCTTCTCGGCACCATGAAGTTGGTAATTTGAAGGTAATTTTAGATTGTAACAGAATACAAAATGACGATTTCGTCAATACTCAGATGAGACTGTTCGATATTCCTAAGAAATGGTCAAGTTTTGGTTGGGAAGTTAAGGAAATTGATGGCCATAATATGAATGAAATACTGGATGGACTTAATTGGTTGAAAAATAATAATAATTTACCCTCTGTATTAATTGCAAATACTGTTAAAGGTAAAGGGATTTCATTTATGGAAAATAATCCTAAATTTCATGGAGCTGCTCCAAATGAAGAGCAGTATAAGTCAGCACTAATTGAATTGGGGGTGGATAATTGACTGAACTCGCAGCGTCCAGAGATGGTTATGGAAAAGCACTACTTTCAATGGCTACAGATGAGAAAGTTATAGTTCTCGAAGCAGATTTAGGAAAGTCTACAAAATCTTGCTGGTTTAGAGAGAAGTATCCAAATAGAACAATTTCCTGTGGTATTGGAGAACAAAATATGATGCTAGTAGCTGCTGGATTAGCATCAAGCGGATACAGACCATTCGCTAGTACATTTGCAATATTTACAGAGAGGGCTTTCGAACAAGTACGAAACGGAATAGCTAGACCAAATTTGCCTGTACACATATGCGGTAGTCATGGGGGGACTCATACTGGTACAGATGGATCTAGTGCCCAATCTATAGAAGATATTGCTATCTATCGTTCCCTACCAAACATGATTGTAATGCATCCTTGTGATGATAATAGTACTGAACAATTGACGATTCAACTACTAAAACAGGACTCACCCTCTTATACCAGAACTGCAAGAAATAAAACTCCTAGGATATATGAAATAAATGACAGTCGTTTAGAAATAGGCAAAGGTGTTATCTTACGTGAAGGAGGTGACATTGCAATTATCGCTTGTGGCGTAATGGTTTCCAAATCAATTGAAGCTGCAGAATTGTTGAATTCTATAGGTTACGATGTTGCAGTTGTTGACATGCATACAATTAAACCAATAGATACTGACTTATTAGACAAGTTGTCGAGTAGATATAAGGCACTCATCACAGTCGAAGATCATAACATTATAGGTGGGCTTGGAGGTTCTGTGGCAGAATATCTGTCTCAAAAATCGAATACTATCCTTAGAAGAATTGGTGTAAAGGATAGATTTGGAGAATCGGGACAGGCAGAAGAAATGTTAAAATTGTTGAATATTTCCACAAATGACATAGTAGATACAGTTGTCGAAGTGATTAGTGAGGTGAAATAATGGAACTATTTTTAGATACGGCAGAAGTTGAAGAAGTAAGAGAAATTGCGTCTTGGGGAATTTTAGATGGTGTTACAACAAACCCATCATTGATAAAGAAATCAGGTAGAGACTTCAAAAAGGTAATTAAAGAAATTGCTGAGATTTGTGATGGGCCAATTTCAGCAGAAGTTACTGCAATGGATGCAAAAGGAATGATTGAAGAAGGTATTGAATTAAAAGATGCATTGCCAAAAAATGTAATAATTAAGGTACCCTGTACACCACAGGGTTTGATAGCAACTAAAGAACTATCTAGCATGGGTATAGGAGTGAATGTAACACTAATTTTTAACGCATCACAAGCATTAATGGCTGCAAAGGCCGGAGCTATGTACGTCTCACCTTTTGTGGGTAGATTAGACGATATTGGGCATGAAGGCATTGATCTCATTTCACAAATAATGCAGATTTGGTCAGGTTATCCCGAAATTAAAACTAAAGTTTTAGCAGCATCTATAAGGCATCCAACGCATGTTTTACAATGTTTACAATTAGGAACACACACAGCCACTATGCCAACTAATATTTTTAGACAATTAATGAAACACCCTCTGACAGATAGTGGTATTGAAAGGTTTTTATCTGATTGGGCTGATGTTGAAGATGCTGGGAACGCCTAATTTTTGATGTGATAAGTTATTCAGTAATGATTGATTGGGAGTGAATAGGGGGAGAGCAATGTCTAATGAAAAATTGAGAAAACTATTAGATGGCGAGTTAGATTTATCCGAGGCAGCAAATGATCCTATTCTATCCAGTTTAGCATCAAGAATTTATAATATTGATATGTCTGAAGTCGAACCTGCTGAAGATAACAATAAAGAGGTGTTAGAAAAATCTAATTTGGCATTTGAACTACATCACTCTGACAGTCCTGATGCTTTAAAAATTGAATTACCTGAATTACCTCCTCTTGAGATACCCAAACCCGATGAAATAAATGAAACACCCAAAACGCTAAAAATCAGTGTACTAACAATGATGATATCTGGGCCTGTTATTAGCTTATGTGGTCTTTTAAATATTTTCGGATTTTTTAAATTCTTGAAATCATGCGAAAAAATAGTAGCAAATAATGGGGTATGTATTGAAGGTGCTGATCGATTAAGCTGGTTAGCAATTGGTAGGTTAAATCACACAGAAGGGTGGGTTTATTCTGGTAGCTTTGGTATTCCGACTATAATATTAATAATATTTGGAGTTATATTATTATTCATTGGAATTCAATTGAGAATGTACAGTAAAAATTAGTAAGTTTTAGCTAGAAATACCTTCTTCTTAGTTAATTTTCCAGTAATACAACACTCCATTTCGTTTGATAGTTCTTCAAGAGACTCACCTAAGAATGTCAATGAAGTCATTTTCTCTACAATTTCTGCATCTGAATCATTGCCTTCGAAAGGAGCCCAATATACTTTATTTGCGCTAATTTCGTCTGTTAATTTCCATTTACCAGAACTATGCTCTAGTGAGGGTAAACGAATTATAGCCTTCTCATTTTTAATTTTAGAGTTTATGATAAGTTTTTGTTTAAAATCTTCTATTATTTCAATAACTTTGTCTTCTAGATTGTCGAGTGATATTATTTCTTTATCACCTAATCTGGTGGTACACATAATTGTATTAGCCTTGAGATCTCTACCTCCGAAATCTAGTCTTAGTGGTATTCCCTTTAACTCCCAATCGTAATATTTTTGACCTGGTCTGATTTTTCTTTCATCTAAATGTGTCCTTAATCCTACTGATCGCAGTTTATTTGAGATGTCGTTTATCTTATTCATGATTATTTCTGAATTGTCTTTTGAAATAATAGGAATTAGTACAATTTGAAATGGGCTAACGTCGGGGGGAAGAACTAATCCAGAGTCATCTCCATGGACACCAATAATTGCTCCCAATAGCCTTTCCGACATCCCATAAGTTGTTTGGTGAACGTAAGATTGTCCACCTTCAATATTTTCATATCTAATATTGAATGCTTTCGCCCATTGATCACGATAGTGGTGAACACTAGCAACCTGCAGAGTTCTACCATTGGGCATAATAACGTCTATTGCAATAGTGTACCATGCACCAGGAAATGTGTCCCAAGTTGGTCTGCGTGAGATAATTGTGGGGAGAGCAAATTTTTCCATTAATCTAGACACTATTTCTAAATCTTCATTAATTTGTTTTGTCGCATCCTCTTCATCAACGTGTGCAGTATGAGCTTCGAAGAAATGAATTTCTCTTACCCTAATGAATGACCTTGTTTGTTTTGTTTCGTATCTAAACGTGTTAACAATTTGGTAAATTTTTAATGGTAAATCTGCATGACTCCTTATCCACAATGGAAACATTGTATACATTGCGGTTTCTGAGGTCGGCCTTAGAAACATGGGGATATCTAATTTATTCTCTCCAGCATGTTTAACCCAATAAACTTCTTTTTTGAAACCTGCTTCTTCTTCGTCATTTCTTAAATCTTCAGGATTTACACCTTGCTCCCTTGCCCTCTTAAGTAATGATACTAATCTATTTTCTTTTTCTAATAAATCCTCGGGAATTAACAATGGAAAGTTACATTCACCATGATTTGTATCCTCCATTTCCTTGTGTGTGTGACTGTCTATTAGTTTCATTGTTTTCCATCCGAATGGCCTCCATACATCCATTCCTTTAATAGGATACCTTTTGTCTATCATGCCTGATGCTTCAACAATGAATGGATACCAGTCATTAAAGTCAGACTTAGGAGGGATTCCACTCTTGGCTTTATTTTTTTGGTTTACCATTCGATTCCCTCATATGTACCTTCAATTGAATTTATTTTAATTGTTATCTATAAGTTGCCTGATTGCATTAGATAATTCTTTTAAGCTAGGGATGGCGAAGTGATCACCATTTCTCAAAATTAAATGGGCTCTATTCTTGTCTGTTTGATTTAAATCTTCTAGCCTATTGGCAATTACAGCATCTAGGTTATTCTTCACTACGAACGATGATGACTTTGAAATTAGTTGTTTTAATGTAATATTAGACTCTAACTTAAATGCAACCCTAAAGGATTTTTTAACTATTTTCTCTAATTCAATTAAATGTTTTTTGTACTTAGTTAATGAAAAAGTAATATTGTCACTACCACTTGCTATTTTTCCAATAATTGGTTCATTGTGTATGTAGTCGAGAACGGCAGCAGCATGAATCCAAACATCAATCGAGCATTTAGACAGAGCAATCAGTTCTTTTAGCATCTCTTCTGGATTAGGGCATTTTATTTCTAGTGGTATGTTGAATTCAGGTTTATGATTTGTCTCCCCAGCCACGATTGTTACATCATGCCCCCATCTGAATAATCTTGAGGCAATTTCATAACCAGTTTCACCGCTTGACGTATTTTTAACATATCTTATGTCATCAATCATAGTAGTTGTAGACCCAAGTGTAACAACAATATTTTTTCTATTTTTTAAGTAAGAATTGACATGGTTAGCAAAGTTAGCGACAATTTCTATAGAATTTGGTTGTTTATACTTATTTTCTGTTTTTTCGCCCCATAGAATTTTTGAATATCTTCCTTCTATTTGATTGCATAAATGTTGAGTTTTTTCATTATCTGCCAGTGATTGGTGCATGCTCGGGACGATCATTACAGGTATGTTATTGTACTCGGCTGCTGCAATAGCCATCATCAGCGGTGAGTCGATAACACCAGATACTAATTTTGATAAAAAATTTCTTGTGCAAGGTGAAACAAGAATACCGTCATAGTTTGATAATCCGGACATTTGATGTTCCCAATCTGTAATAATTTCACAATCTCCAGCCCAAGAAACTGCTAATGGTGTGATTATTTTTTGAGCGGATTTCGTCATAATAATGGTGATATTTGGTTGAAATCTCCTCAATTCTCGTATTAACTTGATACTCTCAGAAGCTGCAATACCGCCTGTAATACCAAATAAAATTTTTTTACCGCTAAAACAATCTCCTTTTATGTCAACAGCAAGGTCATCATTATCGCGCATGCACTAGCGTGATTATCATCTATCAAAAGCAAAACGGTCTACATAACTCTCGATGGGTTCAGAAAGTATGACATTTTGGGTGTGTAGTATGGAAGAACTAATTCCAGCAGGGACTAATCCACATCAATGGGAAGGTCCTATGGAAAGTTTGCATAGACAAATATCTTTTTCGCTAGTTTTTACCGCAATTCTATTCATAATTTTGACTTTGATTTTGAACATAAACTCTATGATTATTCTTGGAATCGTATATTTCTTCATTGCCACACAATTAACTGTGTGGTCATCATTCAAAAAGAAGTCAAAAAATGCAATTATGCCAGCTATGTTGAATTTACTAATTTGCTCTGTTCTGTTTGGTTCAATGTCTGTATTTTGTCTAGCTCTCGGCTTATCATTTGGTGATTTTTCATATTTACTTTCTGGTGTGCTATTTTTATTAGCAACGTCTTCTAGCTGGAAAAGACTCAGGATTTTAAGAGATCCAATCTTTAAAGGTTGGTATCAAGGACTCAAAATTAATTATGAGGCGATGAGATTAAACAGAGAGACTGTTGTTAGTTGTCACAATTGTGAATCAATTTTAGCAATAGATGTAACAAAATTTGGTATTGATTTAAAATGTCCCACTTGTAACGATTACCTCGTTTCGGAATTAACAATAAATTCATTTACTGAAGAAGAATAGTAACTATCTGGAAGATAATGTTAAATTTTTCCATAAATCTTGTGGGACTTCCATACTTAATCTTAAACCACCTAAGGCTCCTAGTTTAATTGGGTCGTCAACAGTATGTACTTTAACATCACCTAAATCAGACAGTTTTGATTCTATCATAGCACCTAGTCCTTTAATTCCGCTGCCGCCCCCACCTAGTATCATATTCTGTCTGAATTGGTCATGATATTCTGGGTTTGCAGAACTGATTAATGATTTGACATTAGATACAATGGGCTCAATTATGGTTTCACAAGCAATAGCTATACAATCGGTAATATCTAATCGCATGGCTTTCCCCTCGACACTAAAATCGACTAAAACAGGTTTTTTCGGCATTGCAATTTTAGTAAAACTATGTTCTTCCTTCCATCTGCGAGCCATGTCCTTTGTAATCTGAGCACCGTTATACTTCTTTTGAATTTCTTTGATGAGTTGATCATCAATATAATCTCCAGCATAAGACATGTGAAGTTGATCATCTGGTTCGGGAATTGTACCATATACTCTACAGATATCTGTTGTTCCAGCTCCAATGTCTATAACTAATGTATGTTCTATCATATCTAAAGCATATGCTACAGCGAAAGGTTCTGAAATTATCATACAAGCATTCACAGAACCAGCAGCTGCATCAAAAATTGCTGTTTTATCTACAAAACTAGCTTCAGCTGGAGCACCTATAACGGCCACTACATTGTCATATTCTTCTGGGTTAGCCAACTCAATCATGTGGTGTATAAAGTGAGCAATGAATTTTTTATCTTCTTGACTATCTTTAATGACACCATGTTGTAATGGGCGATATAAGTTCAAGGCTAATCTATTTTTGAGTGCTTCTTCGCCAAATAGCACATCTCTTCTTAAAAAATTTCTAGCAATAGCATCTTTTGGTGTCCCAATAACAGTTAATAATTCTTCTTCGTGTCCAGCACTTGAAACCATTACTGAACGAAACGTACCTAAATCTACACCAATGTACAATGTTTCTTCTTTCGCCATCTCTACCGTACGCTCCTAACGGTGTAGGTTTATCAACTTGCTCAAATATTAAAATTTTAAATTTACAGATTAAACCCAATTCTGACAACTATCACAGAACCAAGCCTTATGTTCTGGATATAGTGAAGCCATTGAGTTACAATAAGTGCACTCTTTCAAAACATCGTCACCAAACATAGCCCTAACAATATGCACATGCTCGTCCTCAGAAATTCCTAAAACTTCTCTCATTGACCACAGCATTTGATCTTCACTAGGAGTAATTATTCCGTCTGCAAGCGCTAGTTTAATCACCTCTTGATAATCTTGGAGAGTTATTCCCCTAGAATCTAACTGAATTCCTTGTTTTTCTGCAATCATATCCTTGCCTCCTGGGTCATCGACATAAATTACGAGTGAATCTGGATTTAATGACGAATCCCGTAATTCAAAAATAATTTTATGTGATTCAGAAAATGCATGTACTAATGAACTTCTTTTATTGATTATTGATGCTATATTTCTAGCAGTGTGTTCAGGAGTTTTTCCTTTTCTCCAACCCGAATCATCTTCATAATCTAGTGTGTAAAATTCAGTTCCTTTTCCAGGGTATTCTAGTCTAATTTCCTCACCACCATCAAAATCGTTTCCTAGAATCGACACACTTCCAATATCTGTATGTTGTAAGTTGTCTTCATCATCAAAAGAAATCATTAATGGTTTTCTCTCTTCTTCCGCAGCATTGTATGTACCTTGTAATCCAGACATCCATTTAGATTCCAATCTTTGCAAACTCTCTTGTTGTTGATTTGAAAGATTTTGTTCGATGCCTAACATTTTTTGCAAATCACCGCCTTCCTCTAGTTCTCGGCGAATTCGCTCTTGATCTATATCATCACTTCTTTTGATTCTTTGAGGTAACTGCCCTTCAGACTCCATCAAGGCTCTACGTTCCTCGAAAGCATTACTTATCGAGTCATGATTTTCCAGATTTTCTTTGGACTCTTTGCGACCTCTGCGGATTGGCATGTTAGGCTTTAATTATTTATCTATTAAGATATTATCGTAGTTAATTCGGTAAAAAAGCATTAATCATAATTTTCTAATAATGTTGAGATGCCCATTCCTCCTCCGACACACATTGTTGATAGAGCGTATTTTTCATCATTTCTTTTAAGTAGATTTGCAGCTTTTCCAACTATTCTAGCACCGCTTGCACCTAATGGGTGACCTATTGATAAGGCTCCACCGTCTAGATTAATAATATCCTGATCTAGATTTAATTCTTTAATTACACCCAATGATTGGGCCGAGAAAGCTTCATTTAATTCAATTAAATCCACATCTTCTAAATCAAGTCCTGTTCTTTTTAAGATATTTTTTACAGATTTTACAGGCCCCAGACCCATCAACTCTGGTTCACAGCCAGTTACAGAGGTACCAATGATTTTAGCAATTGGATTAATATCATTCCTCAATGCGTAATCTTCTGAGCATATTAGAGTGAATGCTGCGCCATCTGTAAGAGGTGATGAAGTTGCCGCTGTTACAGACCCTCCCTCAGTGAATGCTGGATTTAATCTACTCATTTGTTCTAAAGTGGAATTACTTCTAATGCATTCATCTTTGTTAAAAATATTATTTCCAATGTTTAAAGGTACTATTTCATCATTAAGATTCCCGTTCATTTGAGCTTCTGCCGCCTTTTGGTGACTTTCCAATGCGAACAATTCTTGCTCTTCTCTGCCAATTGAGTATTTTTTCGCTACATTCTCGGCAGTCATACCCATGGAAATATATGCGTCTGGATATTTCAAATTATTTTCGAATTTGGGGTTCGGAGAAAAATTAAAACCGCCTCTTTTAATTCTTGTCATTGACTCTAAACCCCCTGAAATGAATAATTCACCAGAGCCCATTGAAATTGAGCCTGCTGCCATATGTATTGTTTGCATAGATGACCCACAAAGCCTGTTGGTAGTAGATGCAGGAATGTTAACAGGCAACCCAGATAGATATGTAATGATTCTTGCAATATTATTACCCTGTTCACCCTCTGGATAAGCACATCCAACAAGAATATCTTCTAAATCAGAACAAATCATCGGGAATCTATCAATTAATTTTTTTATGACTTCTGATCCAAAGTCATCTGGACGAACTTCTTTCAACATTCCTTTATGCGCTCTTGCAAATGGTGTACGTAAAAAACCTGCAATTACTGGTATGCCCATAAATGTCGGAGAAGCATCATATTTGTGAACCCCTCGGTCAAATTGTAACCGCATCGATTATGAATAAGTCCATTGTCGCGTGGTTATATGTTGAGGAAAAGTAAACACGGATATTTCCGGGGTTCCAATTGCCCAGTTAGTAACGAAGAAGGAAAATTTATCATGAGTGATAAAGAATCAGATAAGTTAGGGCGTATCCTGGCACTGGTGTTAAGACATGCACCAGAAAAATTTAATGTAGAAATGGATATTAATGGATGGGTTGCCGTTGATTCACTATGTGACGGAATCAAAGGTCAAAGACGTGATTTCCATTGGTTGAAGCCATGGCATTTTGAAGCGGTTGCAATCACTGAAGAAAAAGGCAGATACGAAGTTGAGGGAGAGCGAATTAGAGCTACATATGGGCATAGCATAGAAATCGAAATAGACCTACCTACAGATGATATTCCCGATGTCCTTTTTTATCCAGTTAATCCTGATGAAGTTGAGGATATTATCAAATTGGGTATTAAAGGTGGGGATAGAAGGCATGTTCACCTCTCAAAATCCATTGCTAAAGCATATGAAGCAGGCAGTGTTAGAATCAAATCACCTTCAATAGTAGAAGTTGATTCTGTTAGAGCCATAGCAGATGGAGTTGAAATTTTTAGAGCTGGAAAATTAGTCTTCTTAGCAGAAGAAATCCCTCCGCAATATTTATTCAAAATTTCTGCGGATGACCCCGATTTAATCGAAATTTTAGAAAAATTAGAGGAAGAATAGTTAATTCCTATATCCACAAGATTCGCAAAATCCTAGGTCTCCAATTACTCCCTCATCGCACTTGGGGCAATCTGACTCCGAATCAGGATTTACTTTTTTTACGACTAAGTCAGATTTCTTTTTAATAATCCTGACAGGGTCTATTTCTCTGAATATTTTAGAGTCTCCAATAAGTTTTCTTTCATCTATTTTTTTTAGATATTTCAAACCTTCCTGTATCGCAATTTCTATTTGCCACTGTCTCTGTTCTCTTAACTGTAAATCTACAATTGAACTACAATCCTCTAATTCTGCTTGTAAGTGCCTTATAAATTGATCTATTTCGTTTTCATTTGACAAGATATCATCCCCAATTTTGGCACATTAATATATGTCGCGTTAGACGCGTACATAATGCCCGAAGAGGTCGTACTAATCAAATTTGGCGGGAGTCTCATCACTAACAAAAGCAAAGTTTGTTCGGAGAGGATTGATATTATAGATAAATTGGCTAAAATATGCGTCAATATTACGTCATTGAATAAAAAATTAATTATTGTACATGGTGCAGGAAGTTTTGGACATATTAAGGCTAAAGAATTAAAAATTTTCGAGGGCAAGATAATATCAATATATGAAAAACAAATTTTGGGGATAGAAAAAATAAGAAGTGACATGTTGTCCTTAAATGAGAAAATAATTGATATGATGCTAAAATATAAATTGAAACCAGAGACATACATTCCTCATTTGGAAGGTAAAGGCAGTGGAATGAATTATGTTTTTTCAAATAAGATTGATGAGATCATAAAATCAAACAAGATTCCAGTTATTTATGGTGATGTGGTAGACATAGATGGAGATAAGGAATTCGGAATTTTATCAGGTGATGATATATGCGAAATCCTTTGTAAAAGACTAAAAATATCACATGTGATTTTTGCTATAGATGGTGCTGATGGAATTATCGATAATCCAAACTCAAAAAGTGGTGGCAAATTAATTAAGCAGTTTTCTTCACACCATCCCGTTGTGGTGAACAAGCTAGAATTTGATGTTACAGGGGGGATGAATTTGAAAATTAAGAGAGGTGTTAATTGTTTTAGACAGGGATCAAGAGTATCTATAATAAATGGGAACAATACTGAAATGATATTAAAGGCTGTGATGGGGGTTGAATACTTAGGTACAGAATTTATTTAGTTTTGTAAATTTATATGCTTTATTGTACTAGCATGTCTGGACCAGATGAGCGAAAATGGAGTGTTGAGTACTTATGATTCACATCAAGCTAAAATGATGGAAGAATTATGTATTCAAGTAAATGAAGATGATTCTATAATTGGCTCAATTTCTAAATATATTGCCCACAGAGGTATTGGAATTTTACACAGAGCATTTAGTGTTCTAATTTTTAACTCCGAGAATAAACTATTGATACAACAGAGATCAATGGATAAGATTACATTCCCTGGTTTTTGGGCAAATAGTTGTTGTAGTCATCCTTTATTCGACAAGGGTGAGACATTTTCTGGTGTTGTTGACGGAGTCGCTAGAGCAGCAATAAGAAAAATCCCACAAGAATTAGGTATTAATACTGATGAATTTAAACATAATGATTTCAATTTAATTGGTAGGTTTCAGTATAAAGCTACTGACGATACGGAGTGGATTGAACATGAGATAGATTATGTGATTGGAATTCACAATGATTCAGAACCAAATATAAATATTAATGAGGTAATGGAATATAAATGGGTATCAAGAAATGAATTATTTGAGTTCGTTACCAACAATGACAACAAAATTGCACCTTGGTTTTCGACTATTATAGATATATACCTGAAAGATTGGTGGCCTGAAAATTCTACCGATTACCCAGACTACAACTCTATAATCATTAAGGCGGGAGTGATTACTTGAGTTTACCTAAAGAAGTTACAACTGCTTTATCTAAGCATTCAGAAAAAATAGAATTTAAGATTATTGATGCTCTTTCTAAGAGTAAACAAGATAAATTAAAATCAGCGATGTTATATTTGCTAAAAAGTGGGGGTAAAAGACTTAGGGCATCTTTACCTTTTTTAGTTGGAGAGTTATTCAGTAATGCTGGAGAATCTCATTATGATTTGGGGGCAGCTATTGAAATCATTCATAATTTCACATTAATACATGATGATATTATGGATGACGATGCCATAAGAAGAGGTAGACCATCCGTACATATGGAATATGATATTCCTACAGCAATTAATGCTGGAGACGCAATGTTAGCTGTTGCTTTTGAAGTAATATCCTCATCTAAGGAAATAGAAGTTTCAAATATTCCAAAATTAGTAAATATTATTGGGAGTATGGTTCGCAGAGTTTCAGAAGGCCAACAATTGGATATTGATAATGAAAATAGAAGAGGTATTTTGATTGATGATTATTTGGAAATGATTGAAGGGAAAACAGCTGTAATGTTCGAAACTTGTGCTAAATGTGGAGCAATTTTATCTGGAGCTACAGACGAAGAAATAAATTTAATAGGCGAATGGGGGTTAAACTTAGGGTTGTGCTTTCAAATTGTAGATGATCTAATTGATCTCATTTCAGACACCGAACTTTCTGGTAAACCGCTTGGAAGTGATTTAGTTCAAGGAAAAATGACTTGTATGGTCATTCACGCAATGAGCAACAAGGAAAATGATTTAAAATATGTAAATTCAATACTTGGAAGAGGTACGTCAGTTAAAGAAGAAGAAATAATTTCTGCGATTAATGAATTAGAGAATACTGGAAGTATTCAATATTGTATTGATCTAGCTACAGAATATTACAATAAATCTAAGAAATCACTAGATTATTTCTGTGATAATCCAGGATATGATGTACTGTCTGAACTAACTGAATATCATATTAGTAGAATTACTTAATCGGTGTAATATGATTCAGTTGGTTTCTCTGCCTTCAAACCTTTTCTTTCTCTGATACTTCCAATTACCTTTTCAATAAGTTGTGGCGGAACCATGTCAAAACCTCTATTTTCAGAATTCCAAATAGCTCGACCTTGACTCGCTGCTCTAATATCATTGGAAAAACCGAAAGTTTCAGCGACAGGTAGTGTACCTATTACAGTAGTCGTCTCACCTTCTGACGGCATGTCTTCAATAATGCCTCTTCTTTGTGTTAATTCACTAGTCACCCCTCCTAGCCAATCATTAGGAACGCTAACATGTGTTTTTTGCATTGGTTCCATCATCACCGCCTTAGCTCTTAACATGGCTCCTCTTATGGAGTTTCTAACTGCAGGAATAGTTTGTGCGGGACCTCTGTGGATGGCATCTTCATGAAGTTTTGCATCTACGAGTCTTACCATCATACCCATTACAGGTTCTTCAGCTAATGGACCTTTTTTGCATACTTCGTTGAATGCCTCAATAATTAATTCTCGAGTTTCATGAAGATTTTGAATACCTTTAGTTGCATTAATTAAAACATTTGTACCTTTGATAGAATAAATATTTCTCATCATGTCTTTATCTAAACCATATTCTGCGAATTTATTACCTACTTCTTTTCTATCTCCTTGTCTAACTGTGCCGTCACCAAATTCTCCATTCCTTAATGCTTTGATTACTTCCTCTGGCAATGGTTCTACTTCCACATAAAACCTGTTATGCCTATTTGGGGATTTTCCTTCGAAAGCTCTACCATGATTATTACCTTCTACAGATTCTCTATAGACAACAATCGGTGGAGACACCTTAACCTGAATCCCCTGTTCTTCTTCGATTCTGTAAGTTGTAATTTCTAAATGAAGTTCTCCCATTCCAGCCAATAGTGCTTCACCTGTTTCTTGATTAGTGGAAACTTCTAATGAAGCATCAGATTTAGCTAATGATCTAAGTGCATCAATAAATTTAGGTAGGTCTTTCATGTTTTTGGGTTCAACAGCTACTGTGACAACTGGTTCTGAATAATGTCTAATTGCCTCAAAAGGTGTTGTTTCTGGGTCTCTTACCACAGTAACTCCTGCAGCGGCAGATCTAATTCCAGTTACTGCAGCAATATTTCCTGCGACTACTGAGGGAACAGGTATCCTGTCACCTCCTACCATCATAGATACTTGTTGAACTCTTTCAGCTTTAGCAGCACCAATTGCCCATACTGACTCACCATGATTTATTGATCCTGAGTATAATCTTCCGACCGCGACCTCTCCCGCATGTGGATCCATCCAAATTTTGGTAATCATCATTGCAAGGTCACCTTCAGGATTACATGAGATCATAGACTTTCCAATTTCGCTTTCTAAATCCCCAGTCCAAATATTAGGTATCCTGTAAGGTTGTGCTTGCTTAGGGCTGGGTAATTCAGAAACCGCCATATCTAATAGAACTTCATGAACTGGCGCTTTTTTGGCTAATTCTTTTTGCTGTTCATTATTGCAATATTCAAAAATATCCTTGAAATTAATTCCTGATTTTTTCATGTATGGTACGGTGATACCCCAATTGTGATATGCAGAACCAAAAGCTACGGTTCCGTCTCCGACATTGACCTGCCAATCTTTTTTATGTTCCTCTGGTGCAAATTGCCTAATTAGTTTATTGACTCTCGTAATTTGTTCCTGAAATCTACTCATCATGTCTTCAGGAGTAACTTGTAATTCGTTGATCAAACGGTCAACTTTGTTAATAAATAAAACAGGCTTAACCTTTTCTTTCAGTGCTTGCCTAACGACTGTTTCTGTTTGTGGCATGGCCCCTTCAACAGCACACGTAAGTATAAAGCAACCATCTACCGCTCTCATGGCTCTAGTGACATCACCACCAAAATCTACATGCCCAGGAGTATCAATCAAATTAATTAAGTAATCATCTCCTTCTACTGCATGAACCATGGATGCACTTGCAGCATTAATCGTAATTCCTCTTGCGCTCTCTTGCTCGTCAAAATCTAAAACTCTACTTTTTCCAGCTAACTCTTCACTCATCATACCGGCTCCAGCAATCAGATTGTCCGAGAGCGTGGTTTTTCCATGATCGATATGCGCAGCAATACATAGATTACGTATTTGATCAAGTTCGTGCATTACTTCAGTTGCTCTTTTAATATTGTCTTCTTTTCTACCCATTTGCAACACCAATATGTCTAATACTAATGCGACTTAATTGGAGTTCATAAATCCGACGTATGAATTGACTAATAATCAAGCCTATCTAGCAGATGCAGCAATACGTTCGATTTCTTCTTTTTTTGATATTGCAAATGACGTAGAATCTCCGTTACTCGCTTTAATTAATTCATTCACAATGCAATCTTTCAAGCTTCTTTTTGATTTAGATGTTCCTTGTGTGGCACCTTTAGCAAGATTTCTGATTGCAGTATCTAGTCTCCTGCTGGGCGATGAATCAACAGCTTTAGGCTGCGAAACAGCACCAAATCGTATTCTTGTTATTTCTTCCCGTTGAGCGGAATTTATTATCGCATCAACAAAAATTTGCAATGGATTCATTTTTGTTTTCTTATTGATGTCATCTAAGGCAGCCATAAATGCTTTAGCAGCACTTTGTTTTTTTCCAGTATACTTACCAGTTCTCATTAGATTGTTAATGTATCTTTCAGAAAGAGATAGTTTGGATTTGCCAAACCAAGTGTTAGCATGCTTGCCTCCAGTATGGGGTGTTCCCACTTGCTTTAGATTGATATATTTGGAGAGCCCGGGGTCTGCACAAGTTATTTCTGTAGTATCCCATTTTCCAAAAACTAGAGTTCCTAACCCTGCGATTGGTGATTCATTTTTTACTTCTTCAACCTCTTGGTTATTCTCATCTGTAGTTTCATCCACCATTGTAATTCCTCATCTAACTGGTTTTTCTTTACGTCCTCTAACCATTTCATCCAAACTTACTCCATTGACTTGAATCACTTTGTAACGAACACCAGGAATATCACCGTAAGATCTGCCCATTCTTCCTCCAATACCTTCTACCATGACCTCGTCATGTTCATCGATGAAACTTATTGCTCCATCCCCTGGAGCGAATGCAGTTAATTTGTTACCGCTTTTGATTAACGAAATTTTGACAGCCTTTCTTATCCCTGAATTAGGTTGCTTAGCTTCAATTCCAACTTTCTCAATAACTATACCTTTGGCTTGAGTAGCCCCTCCTAACGGATCGTGTTTTTTTCTAGTGCCAGAAACTCGCTTCTTATAGTATCTGTCACTCCATCTAAACTTCTGCCGATCTGTCTTCATTTTACGTCCTGCATAAAGTCCTCGACCCATATATTCACCTTGAAGCAAGTGGCCCACAAACCCTTCCTTTATATCCGTAGCGGCAAGTATATCATCTAAATCATGTAGATTTGACCACGAATGTGTACGAACCTTCAAAGGTTGAACTGCATAGAGTCGTTCAATGGCTTTCAGAGACCACCTAAATAACGTTAAAATTGATACGAGAAAATTGGAGAATTTTAATAATCTGCCATCTATTTCAAAATACCACTCAGAAAAACCAGTTATATTAAGCGGATTTGAGTCGAATTTAAACTGCAAAATTGCACTAGATGTATGCCAGATTTCTGTTATTGCTGGTACATTGAATACCACCGAAAACGAATTAATTGATTTAATTGGAGAAGGAATTTCAGAACCCGTTGAACCTGTTGTGGTGAATAGGGAACTTTCAACCACCCTCGAGAATACTATAGAAGATGTGAAATTATCAGAACTTCCTGTACCACAGTACTTCCCCGTTGATGCAGGGAAATATCTAACGTCGGCAATGGTTTTTGTTATGGATGAAGGCGTATCTAATGCATCATTTCACAGGATGCTTATCTTAAATGATAACGAAATGGCAATAAGAATTGTTCCAAGACATTTGCATAAAATAATGACCAAAAATCGCTCTCTAGGCAAACCTACAAAAGTTGGAATAGTAATAGGTGCAGATCCTTTTGTTCTGCTTAGTGCCGCAATTTCATTTGATTTTGATTCAGAGGAATTGCATGTAGCATCTTCACTACACGAAAAAGGATATGGAAAAAGATTAGAAGTTGTTGAGCTAGAAAACGGTGTATTGGTGCCTGCACACGCAGAATTTATATTTTTAGCTGAAATTACAGAGAAAGATACCGTGGAGGGCCCATTTGTAGACATCACTGGTACCAAAGACAAAATTAGAACACAGCCTGTAGTAAATGTTAAGAAAATATATCATAGAAATAATCCTTATTTTCACGCATTAATACCAGCAGGAATTGAACATCAAACATTAATGGGTTTACCTAGGACACCTACTATAAAGAGAGAGGTTAACAAAGTAACTGAATGTATTGGTGTTAGACTAATGAAGGCTGGTTCTGGATGGCTTTCTGCAACAATTTCAATTAATCCAAAGGGACCTAGGGATGCTGTAAAGGCTATTGATGCAGCATTTATTGGACATCCATCATTGAAAAAGGTAGTAATTGTTAACTCTGATATAAATATTGACGATGGAGATGAAGTGGAGTGGGCTGTGCTAACGAGATCACAACCAGACAGAGACTATTTTATTTTTAGAAATAAAAAAGGAAGTAGTCTAGACCCAACTCGATACCCAGATGGTACAACTAGTAAAATTGGTATTGACGCTACCATACCATATGGAGATGATGAATCTGAATATAAAAGTCACAGGTAGGTAATATATTGAAAAATGGCAATTTAGGTTTTAATTATCCAAAAAAATCCCAAGGTGATAGATGTAGAGCACAGGCATTAAAATTTTACAATTTATTCTGCAATAATCAAACAAATTCTGATGACTATTTTGAGTGGGCTGAACAGAGTGCTAGAAAATCGATAATGTATGACTACACGAATTATATGAATTGGGAATTTTTACTTAAACTGAAGGTAGAATCAGGAGATTCAAAAGGAGTATACATCGTTCTAGAAGATTTACTATCGGTCTTGGGGAAAGAACCATTCTTAATCAAACAGTTAAAAAATATTAATCTGTTAGCCACATCTCAAGAATTGTTTTACTCTATTTTGAAGCGGGAGCCGTTGGATGCTAATATCTGGTGGGATAAAATAGAGAAGGGTGAATTTAAACTCTCTGAATTTGAACTCAGGTGCCAAGAGATGGATTTTCGAGATAGAAGATCTAACATAATTTTTGGAAGGAGGTTAGAAAGATTAAGAATAAACGGTCATGACGAAATTTTTTTCAAATTAATGCCTTATTTACTTGCACACAGACCAGATAATCATGAATTATGGATAGAACTCGGAAAACATCACGAGTCATTCAATCATATTAAAGAAGCACTAATGTGTTACGAACAAGTGTTAACTTTCAAACCAAATGATAAGAATAAAGAACGACTTGGGCTGATTTTAAAGAAAAAATTTGATAAAATCACAAGCTACACTCCTAGTAAAAAAGAAAAGATTTCATTCCATAATAAGTTAGAAAAATTATCAAAAAATAAAGATATTAATTCAAAAATAATACCGATGAACTCAACTCCTAAGGATAATCTGGATCCTTTAGAGGTAAAACTAGTTGAATTAATAAAAAATAAGGAATTTCAGGAAGCTTTTTTCATCTCAAGAAGGTTGATTTCTGAGGGAGAAACATGGGCTGAAAAATATTTCTTGGTTTGTAAGGATGGTTTATTAAATGGTTGAATATGCACTAGCATTGATAATTAGAGAATTTAATTCCAAAAGTTTTTCCAATTATTGGGAATGGGTTTTAGTAAAGCATGTAAATAGGGGTTGGGAGCTTCCTGGTGGAAAATTAGCAAAAGGAGAGAGTCCCAGACAGTGCATAATAAGAGAAGTACGCGAGGAAACAGGAATAAGAGCAGAAATACTGTCTGGACCAATTTCAATAGATAATGGAGTTGTTTTTTTAATGAAGCCTTCCGACAGTAATTCTAGTTTCAGCTCAAAATCGGATCCGATGATTTCTGAAGTGAAATGGCATAACACACCCCCAGAAAATCTAGCATGGGGGGCTCATGAATTAGAAACGATATTAGATTCGTTCCAATTAAAATAAGCCAGATGTATTCTTAATGATTGAATCAACGAATGATTTAATTGATTCATCAACTTCTTTGTATATTGTTTCATTTTTTTTCAAATTATTTGCAATAATCATTAAATCTTTAGGGTGAATTTTCGGTTCGGGTATTTCATCTCCCAGTTCTCGCGGTTTAGCGTTCAATATTTGAAAATCAATTAAATCGGCATTAATATCTACATATTTTGATGCGATAGACAAGAATTGAAAACCTGAATGCCAAGCTAACTCTGTGTTATTTGATTTGGTGAAAATCTTATGTGCATTGTACAAATGTCTGCATGCATCACTAATGTGACCAATTTGTGTTAGAATTCTTGCTGCTCCAACTCTAGAAAAAGCAACTACCTCTAAAGGAAAATTTCCATTTAGTGGGATTTCGCCGTATAAATGCAGAGCCATCAATTTTTCATCAATTTTCTCATGATATGCTGCTTTATTGATAATAGCCAAACCGTGTAACCTTGAAAATTCACAAACGGATGAAAGTCTTCGCAAAGCCCATTCAAAATCACTTTCAGGGTTCTCTTCAGAACCTGACTGTATTTTGAGTAAGCCGAGTTCCATTCTTAATCTACCTTCTAATACCAAATCTCTGTTCTCTTTATCTCTAACCAACTCTAATCCTTGCTCAATATTGAAGAACATTTTCTCATAGTCGCCTTTATTTCTAAGTGTGATTAATTCCAAAATTAGTTTTTCTGAGTCAGTTAATTTTGAAAAAACTACATCATATAGGTCTATTATATTTAAAGAAATAGAACATTCGGCCACTTCTAAATATGGATTGCTAGATTCTACTTTTTCAATCAAGTCGTCTAGTTTATCAATTTGAATGGGTTTTTCAATCCATAAATTTACTAATTCCATCGCTTGAATTTCTATCACCTAGCTTTCGGACTTTTCTATTTTTAACACGACTTCATCATATTTATTTTTCAATTCATTGTCTTGTTTTTCGAGTAATTTCAAATGTTCTTTTAATGTGTCGATACTAGAAGATAACTGTGTATTCATTGATTCTAAATCATCTATCTCAAATAATAAAGCGCCAATTTGACGATATACTTTTTTATCCTCATCCTGACCTTTCAGTGCGTCTAAAGTAACCTCAAACTCACGTATCTGTGAACTTGTTGACATTAATTGTTGTCTAGTTGATTGTATATCTCTAAGTATATTTTGCAAAATCTCGCTGTTATTCATAATTAAAACTCCATTTTATCTATTACACTATGTGAAACCTCAATACTCCTCATTACCGTGTTCCACCTTGATCGCAAATCTTTCAATGATTCTGAATTTAATTTTACAGATTTGCTCTCGATAATAACTTCTTCACCAGTCAGTGCTGCGATTATTGTTTCAGAAAATTTCTTAGGTAATGATATTGTGATTGAAGATTTATTCTTCTTCATCACTATCATCACCTGCTTCTTCAGCACGCATAGCCTCGAAATCAATAGCTGCTTGAGCTGCTAGGGCTAATAAATCTGTATCGCTAGCTCCTTCCATGTTTCTTCTGGTAATCCTTTGATTAGCAGTAGTTGCTCTAGTGTAAGGTTCCCATGCACCACCTGTAAAGGTATGATTACACTTATCACAATGCCATATTCCCACAGATTTTCTCTTTACTTTTTTGTATTGACATACTGGGCATGTGTATAATTGTGATTTTTTCTTCATAGCGCCAGCTGAATTTCTTCTGACGCTAACACCATATCTAGCACCAAACTTAGCCGTAGCGCCTGCTTTTTGAGTTCTTTTTGCCATATTAATTCACCTTTTCTTCTATTAGATTTCTTAATTCTGCTGCTTGAGTACTTGCGTTGTCAAATATCTCGGCAAATTCAGCCGTGCTGAAAGTTCCTTTTAATCCCTTTTGAAGAGAATGTACATGTCCATCATCTCCCAATGTAATGTGAATTCTTTCATCTCCCCCTAATTCTTCTTGCTCATTAGGGTCATAAACGAATCGCCCACCAACTTTCTTATAAGAACACATTATAGGTGTTTTACTTACTGGTAGTGGGTGATCTTCGCCCACATCATGTTTCTCTGCAGGAACGGTTGCAGTTCTCAATGCAGCAATACCAGCTAAAGCACAGGCATCAAAAATATTTCCATCATCAGACATTACGTGAATATCTAAATTTACATTCCAAACGCTTTCCCCTGGTACGACACATAAAGAAGACAATTCAATACACCCTGATTCTCTAATTCCCCTATCTACGACCCTTCCCAATTCAATGCTTTCAGGACTTGGGGGTCCTGGTTCATATCTTAAGTGCGCCACAGGTCTTAATTCTGCAGAAGTCATCAAAGAGCCATCAGCTGGGCGATCTGAATAAGGCTCCCGCAAAGAGAATTTCACTCCCGCATAGACAACGGTACCACCCCACGACACCTTAGACGAACCCTCTGCATTGGTTAGAATATTTGTTTCTAAATTAATTTCTCTCCTCTCAAATCTATTTCTGCCATCAATTCTAGAGTCATTTTCTGCTAATTTCTTCAGTTGATCTCTCAATAGTCTAGGTACTATTTCTACCATTATTCTAAACCTCCTGTATATTTGGATTTTAAAGCTTCTACCTGTAATTTGTGTATCTCTTTAGCAGCTTTCATATTATACTCCATCGCAAGATTAAATTCTTCTGGAGATAAATCACCATCCATTTGTAGAAACGCTAATTCTTCGGTATTTGGCATTATTCCGACTGGCAAATCTGCCTGTCCATAATTGTCTTCTGCTTTATCTAAATCTAGAACTACAACATCATTAATTTTACCAGCAGCAACACTAACTAAAAGATCTTTCATTGGAATTCCCGCGTCAGCTAAAGCTACAGCTGCGGCCGTAATACCACAGCATCTAGTCCCTGCTTCAGCACACAATATCTCTATTTCAACTCTAATTTTAGATCTAGGAAACATCTCTACCATTACGATACTTTCCAATGCTTCGGCAGTTACTTTACTTATTTCTCTACTTCTCCTATTAAAACCAGGCCTAATTCTATCTGAAGTTGAGAATGGTGCCATATTATATCTAACATCCAAAACAGCTCTATCTGGTCTCTGAATTTTCCTTGGGTGTGCTTCCATTGGGCCGTAAACAGCGACTTCTGCAATATTAAGCCCCCATGTCATTCTGCATGAACCTCTAGCTGCTGGCAGTACCCCCACCTCGATTTTAATTGGTCTCAATTCATCAGCTAGACGTCCATCTAGTCGTTCTCCATTTTCTTTGATGAGTTCAACGTCTCCATAACCACCCATTATATCTCCTCCATTCTATTTTGTAATAATTTATCGGTCTTTGAATGATTAAAATTGGAGTTACTATTAAGGCTCTGACAAAATTCCCTGACCTGTAAAATTCCTTCATCTTCCCCTTCAATCCAAATTCTTCCATTATCTGCAACAGTAATCCTGCA
>CETP01211034.1_pt1 | contig 69358 bp, 67 predicted proteins | sample 531311 | NCBI WGS metagenome assembly CETP01 (sample SAMEA2622657, study PRJEB7988) | marine metagenome | biome: marine biome (ENVO:00000447); feature: surface water layer (ENVO:00002042); material: "saline water (ENVO:00002010), including plankton (ENVO:xxxxxxxx)" | depth 5 m | reverse complement strand
TATCTCCTGACTTGAATTTTTTCATTACTTTTTCCCTGGCATTTTGTGTCATATCACCTTGCAAGCTTGAAATTCTCTTATCCAATACTTTTGAAAATCTTTGTTCTAAAACTTGAACGATTCTTTTAGTATTGCAGAATACCAGAATCTGACCCTCATAATTAAAGTCTGACAAAATATTTGATAACGCCCAACTCTTGTTAATTTTTCCAATCCTAGAATATTTTTGACTAATGTCTGGAATTTCAAGTTCGTACTGTGAAGTGATGACATGTTCAGGATTATTCATAATTTCAGATGACAAATTAAGTATTTCTTGTGGAAAAGTTGCACTAAACAGTAGTGTTTGTTTATCATTGTTTGATTTGTTGATTATCCAAGTAACATCTGGGAAAAAGCCCATATCTAGCATTCTATCAGCTTCGTCAAGAATCAGTAAATTTAAGTTCTCTAATTTTAAATTACCTCTTCTCAATAAATCAATTACTCTACCTGGCGTACCTACCAAAATTTCCAGACCTTTTTCCAAGGCCTTTATCTGAGAATCAATACTAACACCTCCATAAAATGCTGCTATACTTATTTTTTTCTCACCTTTAATAATATTCAATTCTTCTGATACTTGAGACGCTAATTCTCGCGTAGGTGTAAGGATTAGTGTTTGTAGACCATCACTCGTGACGGTATTTTGTATTGCGGGAATACCAAAAGCCGCAGTTTTTCCCGATCCAGTTTTAGCTTGAGCGAGTAAATCTGAACCTCTCAAAATATGCGGAATGGATTCTATTTGTATATCAGTTGGGTTTTTCCAACCAATATTTTTTATGCTGCTGACTATTTCCTCAGAAATGTGTAGATTTTCAAATGTAATCTTATCACGCATCAACTCAACTCAATCAAAGCATTTCACTTTCTTTAATTTCACGCTGTAATTCTCCAGTCCAGTACTTTAATGCATTTTCCTTATTCATTGGCCTACCAGTTTGCCTGACATGCTCAAGAATATATTGCTGAAATTTCTGTGCCTTAGTTCTATTAATTCCATTAGGGGTTTTTCCTTCCCACATTGCCTCAAATCTATCAACGTTTGAATTCAACTTGTCTCATCTCCTAGTACACTTACGTCTCGGCGACTAATATCTCCATATTAACAATGACGCACAGATTAACAAATTGTTCAAACCTTTTTATTTTCATTTTTTTTAATCTTTTCTTGATTTATCTCTTTTTCTAGCGGGTCAATTGGTTCTGCAGGAGCAAGAAATTTATTTTTTTCAATTTCCGTTCCTTCAAGTTGTTCGTCTCTACTGTATTCTGTCAGTATATCTTTCAAAGCCTTATTCTTTTCATTATTCAATAACTCGAATGATAAATCTCTCAGTTCATCCTCACTCATCAATCTGGGCAGCATTTTGATACAATTTTTTCTGATTTCATAATCTTTATGTCTGCAACCTCTAATTATTAAGGAATTTACTCTGCTACCGGCTCCAAGCTTTTCTAACGCTAAAACTGCTCTTTTACGAACTGGTTTATATGTATCAAAAAGAGCCATTTCTGCGAATATCAGTGCTTGACGTGGTTCGTGATGAGTTACCGTTCTGATTGCTTTAGATGCATTGTCTCTGACCTTATCATCTTCATCTTGAAGACCCCAACTTACTAAATCCCAAGCTATGGCTGATTTTCTATTAGCGGCTTTAGAAAACATGTTCGCAGATCGTCTTCTCAGATCAACGTCATCATCTCTTGAAAGAACATCTAGGTGTTCCATGGCAGCATCTGGCCATTTTTTCAACAACTCACTAAGAGCTTTCCAAGCACCATCTCTACGATATTTTTCTTCATGCCTCAGTTCAATGTATAGTAATACCTCACATCCTGAGGGGAATATTGGTACTGAAGCTATTAAAGACTTTATTGCGGTTTTTCGAACCTCTTCCACATCATCATCTAACAATTCTGCGAGAATATCCCACAATCCATCTGGCTTTCTACAAGCGCATATATGCAAAATTTGTAATGCAGCAATTCTATTTTCTGGATTAACATCATACAGAGACATTAACAACACATCATACAATTCATTATTGAAGCTTGAATTTAACCTTGGTAATGCTTTAATTCCATCTGTTCGATTTAATTTGATTTTTTTACCGACTATGTCTACATGATTAAGTTCATATTCTGCAATTTCTCCTTTAGCTAATGGAATAATATTTTCATACAATTCTTTCAATTCAAAAATACTTAATTCGAAACCATCCCATTTGGAAACTGGAGGCCTTAGATTAGTTTCAACCTCTATTTCACGCTCTGAAAAAAGAGGTTTTCCTGTTTTAGGATGTCTCGCTACATACTTGGACATGTTTGAAATCAATACCCGCAAGGAATCATCTTCAATAACCCTCGCTATTACAGGTTAAAATAGGGGAGTAAATGGAGAAGATTCAAAGGTTTATTTTTCACAAAGGTAAATTTTTACCAGGAGAACTTAAACCAGAATCACCAAAGCTAAAAAACATCAAAATGCTAATTCATGAGAGAGATGGATTTAATATGAGAAGAATCAAAAGATTGGCTAGATTACACCCTAATTCAATTTGGGATCCTGAAAATGCTGATTACGGATCTCTGCTAGATTCAATCATGCTAGGATTCAACTATGTTACAATCGATGGTAATTTGGAATTATCTGAACTTAAAATTTCACACGCACTTTGCAAAAATGCAATAACTAAATTTACACTCAATGATTCTATAGAACACATTGAAGAGAGGTTGAATTTGCTAAAAGACGAAATCCAAAGGCCTATTTTAATTATTGGAAAAAATCCAGGAGATTTACAAGAACTTTTCGAAAAATTAGATAAAAAAATCATTAAAAAATATGATTGGTATGTTGCACCCTCAACATCTAGTGAATCTCTACACATCAAAGATCTAACTATTAAAGGAATATGCAAATCTAATTTCTAGGGTGTAAAGATGGAAAATGAAATTATACAATTAATTAATATTACTTGGTATAATTCAGGAAGTAAATCGCTTAAAAAATCATTCATTTCTAGGTTTTGGAGTATTGACATGCAATGGTTAAATTTTTCTGAATCAGAGAAATTAATAGATAAACTAATCAAAAATGGGTGGCTAATAGAGTTTGAGAATCAAATTAAACCAAATATCAAACTTGATTTCAATAAAATTAAAACTGGTTGGATTCTACAAAAAACTCTATTTGAAAATATTAAAAATAATAAAAAAGATGTTGAATCAATATCAAAACCCGATAATAATGTTGTAGTTAAAAATAATTTAAATCAAATCAAAAATAATTTTTCGAGTATGGAAAGAAGACTTTTGAGATATATATCTGCGAATACTGGAATCAAAAAAGAAGAAATTTATAGAAGATGTTTAAGGAAAAAAAGGAGTTTAGGTCAAGTAACAATCCATCTATGCTTATTATTGGTTGCAAAAGAGCAAGGTATGGATATCGATGAACTAATCGAAAGTTAGCAAGTACTATTCGCCATTTTCAGTAGATTCAACGAGAAGAACTGGAAGAACAACTAAAGATAATATTACCGAAAAGAATACTGTTAAAGAGGTAATTAAACCGAATTCTCTTACCACTGGCATTGGAGAAAGTGTCAAAACAGCAAATCCACATATTGTTGTCCCAGCAGACATTAAAAGTGCAAGACCTGTTGAAGAGTGCATTCTCTTTACAGACTCCCATTTGTCACCTTGAGTGACCTTTAATTCTTCTTCGTACCTTCGCCATACATGAATCGAGTAATCAATACCTATTCCGATTGTTAGCGCTGTAACCATAACAGTGAGAACATTCCATTGTAAACCAAGTGCAGCCATAGATCCAACAACCCAAAAAGCAGCCACTCCTACAGGTGCAATAACTACAAGAGCAGGTGTAAATCTACGTGTCAGAAGCATTAGAACTAAGAATGATACTACTAAACTTATCGAGGTGGATTGTATTTGTGAGTTTGTCATTCCCGTTAATACAGCATCAATTTTCACCATGTCTCCAGTTAAATGCACTTCAGCTCCCAATCCACCTAATTGAGATGAAAGCTCATCCACCGATTCGGTCAGATCTTTTACAATTTCAGAATTTTCTAAATTAGTACCTGAATTAACGTAAATACTTATTCTTAGCTTTATGATTCTTCCATCATTGTCTAATATTACTGAATTTGCAACCCTCTCTGACCAAGTATCCCCAGTTAGCGGATCTCCAACTGATTCATTTTCCAGCAAGTCCATTAAAGCAAAACCAATATTCAATTTTTTAGAAGAATCTAATTTTCCTAGTTTGTCAGCGTAAAGTTTGAGATTGTGGGATTCACCCCATGATGGATCTAGTTCTATGGCATCTCTTAAAATTCCGTAGACACCGTTGTATTGAGTTCTATCAGAATTCCCTGATGGCTTTACAATGCCCTTAGTTAAATGTAATACGTCATCCAAATATTGCATAGAATTCAATAAAGTATCGCCACTTTCTATAGAATATAATTCTCCTGCTGGTTCTATTAATATGTAAACCAATTGAATGCTGGAATATTCAAATGTATTTTGCATTTCAGTTCTCAATTCCATCACGGGCATATCTTCATCCAAGAAGTCTGTTAAATCAAACTCCGTTTTTATTACCATTGCACCAAAAACAGAGCTAACTGTCAATAATCCAGTGATAATCATGATTATTGCTTTCTGCTCACTCTGAAACTTCATAGAGTCACTAAATTTATCTCCTAAAGAACCTGTAGAAGCTAAAGAGAGTTTACCTCCCGAAAAACGCTCTCCCAATACATGTAGAGTTCCAACAATTACTGTTGAACAAAAAAATGCATTAATTACCCCCAAAGCTAATGAAATACCAAAAGATTTCAAAGGTGGTAAAGGAGAGAACAAATTAGACATGAAGGCTGCAACAGTGGTAATAACTGCCAAAGATAGCGGTAAAGCTAGATTTTCGATGGAATTAAGCCAAGCATCGACGGTTTCTTGGCCTGAATTACGATTAATTTCATATCGTCTTTGTAAATGAATTGAATAGTCAATACCCAAACCTAATACAAGAGGGGCAACTGCTACATCTAGAGCAGTAAATTGAACATTAAATGCACTAAGTAATCCATAAGTCCATGTTAATGCCATCAATAAACCAGTTAATGGGAATAAAACACCCGTAATAGTCCTAAATGCTAATGAAAGAATTATTACAACTACAGTTAACGCAAGTAAAATAAGTAAGACTACACTCTTCATAGTAGATTCATCTACATCATGACTAATAATATCCATAGAGATTGAAGAGTATGTAAGATTTGAATCAAGAGATATTTCATCTAATATTTTTCTTATTTCAACCTGGGTAATTTTTGATTTTTCAGGACTTAAAGAGGAGTCAATATCAAGTATCCATAATGTTGATGATGCTGAAGGAGTAGGATCGGAAGATGTATTTCTATCTTCAATCCAATATTCTAGACCAGATATATCTAAATCATTACTTATGATCGCTGAACGAATAAAAGATCCATAACCAAGTATCTGTTCATTAGACGCAATATCTGAAATCCCTAAATCATCAGGTATTGTTCTGTTGAGTAAATCATTCCAGTCATTCACAGATGAGATATTATTGCCGACGTCATTCTCAATCAACGCTAAGTTAATTATTTCAGACAATGCGATTATTTTTTCAATGTTAATATTTTCAACACCAGTTAAGTTAATTAGTCTCAAATAATCATAATGTTGTTCCTTCAATGAATCTATAGAAAGTATGCTAGAACTATCGTCCATTTTAATATTCACAAGCATTTGGCGGGATTGATTACCCATTTCAATACTGAATTCTTCGGCAGCGATACTGGCTGAATCATCGGGTGCAAACTCTGCAATTTCTGTGTTAAATGAAGGCAAGGGATATAATTGTAAACCCAAAATTAAAGTAAAAATAATTGAACTGGCAAAAATAGGTAAGGAAAATTTACTGAACTTTTCAGAATATCTATGTTTACCTTCCTTAGATTTACCGCCGCCCATGTAATTCGCAGCAGTTATATTTCATAAGCAGTAGAGTAGACAAAATACTCCAAAGGTTCAATAAAGAGGTTATGCTCGCAGACTCGATTTCCATGCCAATAAAGGTACTGCAAAAAGAAGGAAACGAGCTTAAATTAAGATTTGAAGGAGAAACACATACATCATTAGAACTGTTTAGAAATAAACTTGATAACAATGAATCTGTAGACTATGTTAATTTCTTTCCTGGTCATCCAGTATTAGACGATCCTGAATTGTATATTAGAACTAAGGGTAAAAAAAATCCAGTAAAATTAATCCAAGATGTATGCAAAGAAATTTCCAAAGAATTCGATTCAATTAAGTTGAAGGAGTGATTAAGTGGCCCAAGCCACAACCTCTGAAATGGAAAATAGGGTCGGGTTATCAACATTCGTGGTAAAAAACGAAGGAATTGGCGGAATGATCAAAGTTAAGATATCTGACTTTAGAGTTGAAGAAGAATTCGGAAAATTTTCATTGGACCCAAAAGGGAGATTTTCAGTAATTGAAGTGACATTAAAGAACTGGGAGACAAACAGATTTATCAATAGATTAGCTAAAGAACTTAGAATATCGAGGAACAGAATCTGGTTTTCAGGGACTAAGGATAAAAGAGCCGTTACAAGACAAATCATGATAGTCGATGCACCACTTAAAAAAATTGAAAATGTTAAGCTTAATGATGTAAAAATCTCTTGCATTGGAAAATCTCACCAAAAATTAAAATTCGGTGAACATATTTCCAACAAATTTACTGTTATTGTTAGAGGATGCGCTAAAAAAGATGGTAGTCCAATGACAGATGAAGAGGCCTTACATAATGCAAAAAATATTTTTTCAGAAATGGAAGAAAAATTAGGCAAAGGTGTTTTTCCCAATTGGATAGGACCCCAAAGATTCGGTGGTCTTAGGGCTGTGACAGCGGAAGTTGGTGAATGTGTTATTCAAAATGACTTCGAAAAGGCGGTAAATACTTACTTAGGTCTTGAAAGTAAATTTGAGTCAGTAGAGGTACAAGAATTCAGAAAGACATGGAGTGATACCAATGATATTGAAAAATGTCTAGATTTAATTCCACAAAGATTAAATTTTGAGAAGAATATACTACTCCAACTTAATAAAGATTTAAATTATATTTCAGCATTCAAAACTCTACCAAATAATCTACAATTAATGTTTATTCATGCAGCTCAGTCAAAAATTTTTAACAAAGTTTTAGCATCAAGAATTGAAGCAAAAATACCTATCAATGTACCACAAATCGGTGATATTGTAGGACATTTGAAGGAAAAGAGAAACATAGATTCTAATAGCTTAGTAATCGTTGAAAAAGATACTTTAACACGAATTAAAAGGAACTGCAGACTTGGAAGACTTGCTGTCACTGGGCCTTTACCTGGTTTTTCGAACATTATTGCGAAAGGAAAAATTGGTAAACTGGAAGATAAGATTCTCAGACAAAATGATTTTGATAAAGACAGTTGGAATATTGAAAAAATACCTAGGTTATCTTCATCTGGAACAAGGAGACCCTTGACAAGTAACTTCTACGACTTGAGTGTAGAAATATGTCCAAATGAGGTTGAAAAGAATCAATCTAAAATCTGGGATGAGGGTCCTAAAGAAGGAGACAGATGGAATCCCAATGGAGCATCGATTAAGTTCAAATTTAAACTCCCACCTGGGTCTTATGCATCCATTTTACTAAGGGAGATAATGAGATCTCCGATTAATCATTACTGAGATTATAACAGTCTACCCATTCCCAGAACTTCGATTTCTCCTACGCCATGGATGTTAGAAATTTCTTCTTCAAATTTATCAACTAAACCCTCCGCATCTTCAACAACTGCGTGTAACTCCACGTACATCAACCCGAATGCTAAAGGTTTTTTCTCTACATTATGTATTTTCCCTACGGAATCTTCCATGTTCTCTAATGAACTAACCAAATCATCAATGGCTACTTCCACGTCAGGGTCAGGCATTACTTTATACTGAACTGCTACTTCTCCCACATTCTCACCTCAAGGACCAGTAAAATCACAATCTGTACACTTATATGTTACTCCTTGGTTTCTGCAAATAGGACTTCTACCAATGTGAGTCCCACACAAAGGACAAGGGAATGAAGTTGATTTAGGCTCGACCAGAGGCACACCTGATGAATTGCAGACAGTTGCTCTATTTACCATATTGTTCAGACATGCCGACAAACATCCAGTATATGAGCATATAGGGATTCATTTTGCTTTGTGTAATCTAAATCCTTTAGCAAAAGTTTCTTCTTCGTCATTTTCTAAAAGATACAGTTTGTTAAATTCCGATAAAATTGATTTACCACTGTTTTTCCAGGGAATATGATTTTTACATACAAGGTAAACCTCCGATGAACTGTTTCTACTTGCATCGGGAGAAAATCTCTTGACATTTGAAAATCTGGGTTTTACGAGATTAATCAAATTTTCTATTCCTTCACCTTGAAATATCTTAGTTACAAAATTTCCTCCAGGACATAATATAGGCAAAGAAAAGTCTAATACAGAGGCTACCAACTGCAAAGAGATCATTTGGTCTCTTGACCAATTACCTGTCAGATTAGGTGATATGTCAGAAACTATTGAATTGATATCTCTTTCAGAGAAATATCCCATTGTTTTTTTCTGTGTTTCTTTCTCGGTAATATCACCTACAACAAATATACAACCTTCAACAGGTTCACACGGCTCTAAATCAACGCCTACTACCAATCCATCTTTACCTGTAAACTCTAATGAGACCTGTGACCATCCTCCCGGGTGACAGCCTACATCCAATACACAATCTCCTTCTCGAATAACATTGAATTTCTCCTGAATTTGCTTTAATTTAAACGCTGAGCGTGCTCTGTATCCTAAATTCTTGGCTTTCTTCCTCCAAGAATCTTTCCTATGCGTATCAGCCCAACGGTCCGCCATTATGTTAGCCCAAGATAAACAAGCGAATAAAAGACCCTACAGCTTGGGGGTGCTTACTGAGGCAATTCCATGAAAAAAATATTAATCTCTGTGATATTAATAATATTAATTAACTTAAATGGAACTATAGTTGAATATGAACAATTTTCTGATGAGTTAAAAAAAGGAATTATTACTGATAGTGGGTCATTAGTCCTCATTGAAGAGTACACCGCCACATGGTGTCAAACCTGTTCAGAAATAGATCCAAGCATCCAAGAATTAGCCGAATTACACAATGAAAGAGTGGCATTAATAGCATTACATCCTGCAGACGGAGTTGATGATTTGGGGAACTATGCTAGTGGTAGTAGAATCAACTCATTGTTTAATGGCAGTGTGGTTCAGGCTCCATCATTTGTTATTGATAGAACAAGTTATATCGAAGGGGCTCCCGAAATATCGGCTCTTAATTCATTAATTTTACAATCACAAAGTAAAAAATCAAATTTTTCAGAAATTAAATTTAGTGTATTAAAGAAAGAAAATAAGCTCAATTTCGAAATCATTTTAGATAAAAATTCAGTAGGAGTTGTTAACTTAATGATTCTAGAAAATAAACTAACTAGTAATAATTATGTGGGAGATTTAGACAAATTCGACAATGTTTTAAAGGAAATGATTAGTTTTAATATTAGTAGTAAAGAGATACTAACTTCTGAGGAGAACGCACAATATAACATTTCTAGCTTGAACGAAAATCTAAAAATTAACGTAACCTATAATCTAAACGGAGATATGAATGCAAATAACTTAGGATTCATTGTTACACATGAAGTTGTCGAAGATAACATTTACGAAATAAAAGGGGTTGCAAAGATAATTCAAGGTGAGTTAAATGTTAATGACGATTCTAATGTCTTATTAATTTTAGGAATATTTTTTATCCTGGGTGTTTTTGCTTCCCTAGGGTTCTTGGATACAACTGCAAGAAACGAAGAAGAGTGAAAGAAATCTTTTTTCGTATAATTCTTAAATATTTATACGAAGGTATTATTTGCTAGTATGCTGGTAATAATAACATGAGGGAGCGTTTGGAGCAGAAAAGTTTGTCAAGACAGGTAGTAGGTGAATGGTTAGTAGAATATACTGTAGAATCTAGTAAGGGATATGAGCATCATTTAGATATTATTGAAGCCATTGGTGTTAAAGAAGTACAAATTAATTTATTTTCGCAGCTAAGAAATAGATATCCCTCAGAAGCTAGAATAGAAGTTACAATTTTGATGTTAGAAATAGTTCAAAATAATGCAGAAATTGATTTATTTAACACTCAGGAGGATTATATACCATGAAAATATATTTGTACAACCTAAAATCCAGTATAGAAAGGATTTTTTTCTAGTTCATAATTGAAACTCAACCAATTTGGGCAGAATCCCATTTTCCAGATTCATAGAAATTATATAATCGATATGCGGAGATTAAGACCAGAATGTTTGCTAAATGTGCACCAGTACAATATTGACAGAATACTCCTAAAACAAATAATTCTACATAAATTAACCACAAAATAGGTATTATTCCCATTGACGGTATAAAAACTAACGCTTTAATCCAGTTGATAATATTTTTATCCTCTGGAGATCTACGAATCACCGTACCAATGAATATCAAAATAGCAAAGCAAAACATTCCTATTATACCCCAGGGAATTCCAAAAAACGGGTCGGAATTATATGAATCATTAGAAATTACATCCCCACAATCAAATACACTGAATGCAGAACAACCTGAATTTGCACCTACTTCATGTAATTTCTGATGAATATAATATGTATGTGTGCTTACAAAAAACCCTCCAAAAGAAATTAGTAAAATTCCGTTAATTATTCGAGTTTGTTGATTTCGAAATTTAGAATCTAATTTCTCCCCTAATTTAGATGTTAGCAGGACACCAGAAATCATAACTAATAGGTATGCATATAATGGCCAATCCATTCATTCACCCCCAATTTGGGAACATAAATCATTATCGCCACCGTCTCTACAGATTAAATTACTTAATTCTATCCCAATTTGATTATCTGAGTCCTGACCTCCATCCCAGCCAACAATTCCATTAGGTTTTAAAATCATGTAATGAGGTGTTCCTCTTGGAGAATATTCTCTGAAAATTTCATTACTCCTGTCATCAATATAGATCCCGGGATGAACATCTCCTGGTCTAGATGAACAGTCTACTGTACCTCCATTACAACCCGGATAAGACAGCTTCTCTTGAAAAGCCACAATCTCTTCTATAGAAGTACTGTGTCCTTTGATAGGTAACTCTACTACAACAAAAATATATCGAACCCTGTCTGAAAGACCATAATTTGAAAGTTGACTATCTAAGCTGCTAATTTTCCCAGCAGTATCCCAACAATATGGACAATCTGTATCTAAAAATTCAATTACTGTAAAAATACCTTCGGAATAATTTCCTGACCAATTCAAATCTAAATTTTCATACAATCTGAAAGTATACCAATCATTAGTATCATTTCCAGCTTGATGGGCTAAAGCTGTAAAATCAGGTGCCATTTCTCCTTTAGCAATCCCAGAAGATATTCCGTTTGAGTTCGCAAAGACAAAAATAAATGAACATAATAATAACCCTACGACAAAAATTGCTGATGGAATCCAATCCGCAGCATTATCATCTTCGACAATACATAATCTCCTCATATTAATCCTCCAATAATCCAATTTCTTGTATTAAGATATCGGCCGTTAAGCGAACCGCATCTTCACTTTGATAATCACATTTGAATCCACTGACATTCAATTTCGTGGGGTCTAACATTGCTTTTGGTACGTCTCCCGCCCAACCTCTATCTCCTCCTGTGAAATGGATGTTAACGTCTCCGAATCCCGATCTCTCTATTACAATCTCAGCAATTCGAGTTACTGAACAAGTATCCAAAGAACCTAGGTTTACATAATTTAAATCATCATTAAACCTTTCTACAACATGAATCATGGCTTTAGAACAATCTACTACTTCCATGTATGATTTTTCTTGTAAACCATTACCTAGTACCTCCAAATTTGATGCGTCTTTCTTTAATTTATGGATAAAATCAAAGATGACACCATGAGTACCCCTTGAACCGATAATGTTAGCAAATCTAAAGATCCAAGCTTTAAAACCGAATGTTCCAACCCAAGCGCTAATTAAACCCTCCGATCCTAACTTCGAAGCACCGTACAAGCTAATTGGGAATAATGGGCCATAATCCTCTGGAGTAGGCATTAGTTTCGCTTCGCCATAAACTACCGAAGATGAGGCAAAAGCTATTTTATTGCAACCATTTATTCTCATAGATTCTAGTACATTGTATGTTGCAAATGTTCCTTGTTTAAGATCAGTATCTGTAACTCTAGTTCCTAGTCGGATATCTGGATTTGCTGCTAAGTGATAGACTATGTCAATATTTTTCATCACTTTATTTAAAGATTCAAGGTTTAATAAATCCCCTTCTACAAAAGTTGCATTTCCAGAAGAAAGGGCAGATTGTAAAAATTCTAATTTCCCGCTAGAGAGGTTGTCAAAAATAACCACTTGATTACCTTTTTCTATTAACTGATCCACCAAATGAGAACCAATAAATCCTGCACCTCCCGTTACTAGAACCCTGCTCATGATGTAGTGGCAATACCAATCATATTTTGAATCTGATTGTTAAATGGTATAAACGCAAAATTTTGAAATTATATTAGTCAAGACCAAATAGTCGTTACTCAAGGAATTATTGATGGAAAGAGAAAAGCCAACAAATTTTACCAAAGGTAATACAATTATTGGCATTCCATTGTATAATTCTGAAGAAACAATTGCGTCCATCATTCTGTCATGTAAAAAATATTCTGACGAGGTAGTCTGCATAGATGACTGTTCTACAGATAATTCTGCTGAAATAGTAAAAAAAACCAGTGCTACTCTAATATCACATACAGAGAACAGAGGTGTTGGTGGTGTTGCAAAGACATTCTTTAAATATGCAAAAACCAAAAATGCCTCGATCGTTGTGTTAATAGACAGTGATGGACAGCATAATCCTGAAGATTTACCAAAAATAATTAAACCCTTGTTAGACAATAAGGCTGACCTTGTAATAGGTTCCAGATTTGTAAGAGGTGGAGGAAGTAAAGATATGCCTACTTACAGAAAAATAGGTCTAAAAATGATAAATTTAGTCAGCAAATTACACTCAAAACAACATGTTAGGGACACTCAATCTGGCTACAGAGCATTCAATAGAAAAGCTATAGACTCTGTTAGATTTGAAAATGAAGGTATGAAATCGTCTCTTGAAATATTAGAATCTATCTCGGATAAAGGATTGAGAATAATGGAAGTACCCACTACAATAAGATATGACCTAAAGCACACATCAATTTTACACCCTATCCCACATGGCATTTCTGTTTTTAGCTACGCTTTAACCACTTTATCACAAAAAAGACCGTTTCTAGTCTTCGGTCTTCCGGGACTAATTATGGTCACCATTGGTGCACTTTTCGGTCTCAGAACAATAAACAGAGTTTCGGAATGGACTGGAGTTACTGTAGGTCCAGGGGTTACATTTGTATGGATTGGCGCATTAGGAATTCCCTTACTCGTTTCAGGAATAGTTTTACAATATGTTAAAAGAGTATTAAATGATTCTATAAATAAATAAGCGTATAATTCATGTGATAAATCTATGTCGGATGTTACGTGTCAAGTGACAAAGGTCGGAATAATAATTTCAAATTCTTGATTTCAAAAGCATCTGATAGAGTTAAACATTTTAACAATAAGATCAACGACACAAATGAAATTATCGGAGAAAAAGTCTCTAAAAATCTTGATAAAACTTACAAAACAGTACTAGCGGCACCTATTGTTACTCTAGCGTTTATGTTATTAATTTCGAGTTGGTTTGCTTATTCGGCGAAAGACTTTGGAGATCAGATTGAAGGTGATGTAGAAATTTATTTACCTGAAGGTGCAGAATCAACAGATTTACTGCTACAAGTTAGAGAACAATGGTCAACTGATATAGCCCTAGTGTATGTTCAAACTAATAATGCACTTTATGGTGACGAAAATGCTAATATAACCAATCAAAATATACTTAGAGAAATTAGTTGGGTTGAAGGAGACTCTGAAAATATTGGAGAAAGTTCAACTAAAAGAGGACTGGATTACAAGAAAGATGATAGAGGCAAGGAGGATGGAGTAGTCTGGGTTCTCTCAATTTCACAGATAATTAAAGAAGCAAATAGTAGCGACGGACGATTTATTAATTCATTTTGTGAACATGGTTTAGAAGAAAGAATTCCATTATCCGTACCCTGTTCACAAACAGATCAAGTTACTTGGGGAAGTTATAGCATACCAGATCAGGAAAGAATTGATGAAATCGTATCGCGATTACAAGGATCACTATCCGACATGGTTGCTGACACAAATAATGATGGGGTATGGGATACCACATTTATTTTAATTGGATTAAGACATGATTTAAGCGAGTCTGAACATAATGATTTTTCTGGAATTCATATGCATATTCAAAATATACTAGACAATCGTTCTTCTGTCGGATTAATTCAGACCGAAATGACTCTCACTGGTTTGACCAAAGTACTCGAAGATATATCTGAAGAAGTATATTATGACTTGACTAAGATAATGCCCTGGAGTCTAATTTTTGTGGTTGGTATTGTCACTCTTTTGCATAGAAGTTGGAAAATAGTACTGATTTCAGGCATTCCTATTGTCATGGCTCTTGCTGTGACACTAGGGTCTACCGTTGTGTTTGATGTAATGTTAACACCGATGATAATTTCTGCAGGACCGATATTAGTGGGATTAGGGGTAGATTACGCTTTACACATTGTAAACAGAATTGAAGAATCAAAAAGAAGAATATTAGATGAAATTCAAGAAAGAAATTATCATGCTCGACAGAAAGGTCGTAGAGAAGAAATATTACCAGATGAATGGGATTCTGATTTATTTAGAGAAGCCGTAATGGAATCCATGACAACAACTGGAAAAGCAGTTTTATTATCTGCCGTCACTACAATGATTGGTTTTGGTGTGCTCACAGTAAGTAAAATAGTACCAATTATTCCAATGAGAACGGTAGGAATTACTTTAGTTCTTGGTATTTTATGTACACTAATTTTTTCAGGAATTCTTGTTCCTGTGCTAGCATGGTTGCTAAAATTTACAAAAAGAAAGAATCCAACATCTTGGAAAAATATTGGTAGAGCACCTGTCAAATATTTTGCACTAATAATTCTGGTTACAGCTATGTTTTCTGGTTGGGGCTTAATTTACATGAAAGAAGAATTGGGTAAACCAATAGCTGGATCATCTGAAGCACCAGAAGGCATCAAATCATTAGAAACTTTAGCAGAATACTCGGTAGAATTTGAAGCAGGTCAAACTAGCATGTTTATTTTTACCGCTGAAGATAGGGATATGTACAATGGTACTTCTAAAATTAGAGATCTACCCGTTTTAGATACAATTAATGTTGTTGAAACTGAAGTTTCTAAAGTTCAAAATACAACAACTACAAGTTTAATTACATTCTTAAAGAGCATACATATTACTTTAGGAATTGACGGAAATAATGCATATAATGATAGTTTATGGGGAATGTTACACAATAAGTGCTGGGAATGGGACGGAGATTCGAACATTGAGATAGAAGATTTACCATTATGTACTACTCTTTACGGAATGGAACAATTAGATTCAGGTTCAAGGGCTGAACTTAGAGGTGATTTAGTAGACGTTTCATTAGATACTCTTAGTGAAGAAGTTCGCTCAATGTTGATGAACGAAGAAGAATCAAAAACTTTGATTTATGTAGAACAACCCTACATGAACCTAATCAAAGCTGGAGGATTGAGAGACGAGATTGATCTTATACTTTCAAAAGATTCGGATCTTTTGAATACCAATACAAGTAAATTAACTGGTGGTTTACCAGTTTCATTGGATATTAACAAAGGAATACACAATACTCAATCACTAACAACTATTGTAACATTATTTGTATTAACAGGCTTTTTAGTTCTAATATTCAGGAACTTTAGAATTGGTGTAACAACAATGATACCTGTTGCAATTGTAATTCTGTGGCAACCCTTACTAATGAGAGGGGGCGACGTGAATGTCAACGTTTTCACAGCAATGGTAGGAAGTATTGTTTTTGGAATCGGAGTTGATGATTGTATCCATATGATTGAAAGAATTAGGGAAGAAGGTGAAACACCCAATGGTATAGTAAATTCCATAGAGTCAACGGGTCAAACTATTTTTGAAACTAGTGTAACAACTATGGCAGGAATCGCAGCTGGTTTTCTGGTAGAATTTCCTGGACTAGAAAATTTCTTCATGCTAATGTTCTTGTTGATAGGTTTTGCTTTCATTACGTCAGTGTTCTTGCTACCAGCGATTATTACAGCATGGTATGAATTAAAGTCAAGAATCTCCGGAAATGGAACTTGGATAAGATTTGAAGGAGATACAATATTTGAATCTTCAGAGAATACAATTAAAGACGCAGTACTGATAAACGATTAAAAAATCTATAGAGAAGATTGAAAAAGAAATGTCAATTTGCCAACTTGAGGGAGTAGAAGGACCGCTGACAGGGTTAGACCCTGAGGAAAGTCCCCTCTCCAAAGTGTAAGATGACCTATCTGGAGTCAGGAATGGCTGGCAATGTATTAGAAACGAACGAATTTGAGTGTGTACTATGAATCTGGAAAGACGAGATTGCTCAACATTTGCTGAAACGAACATCCTCATCGGAGCAAGTCCAAACAATCCCATTGAGGTTGCACGCTTAGGGAAGGGTAGGACGCATAGTTGAATGCGGTCAACTGAAAAGTGAACAGAAAGGGGCTTACTCTCTACTCCCTCACTAATTACACATCTTTCCATGAGTTACCATCCCACCACTGAGGGGGATTATGTCCTACTTTTTTCCAAGTATACCCATTCTGATCAGTCCATTGTTTAATATCAATTTTTTGATTTATTTCATAATTATTATTTAGATCAGGCAACATTAAATTTTTCGAAATTTTATCGTATTCAGGTGAGATATGATGATTTGCTGGATCTTCTTGGTCATAAATTTCTTCAGAATCTTCGTAATATTCAGAATCAGAATTGTTTAGGAAAAATAACATTACTAGGAGAATCAAAAATAAAATTAAAAAAGTTGTAATTACGTAACCAGAGCTGCTAAAATCTGAAAAAATACTATTATCTAAATCTTCAACAGAAATTAATGAACCTTCACCAAGATAAATTTCATTCCACCTAACTTCAACCCAATGAACACCCTTTTCTTCAGGAACCCAATCTATTGTCACGGAAGATTGCATATTCATATTTACTATTACTTCCTCTCGAGCTATAACAAACTCGCCATCAGAATTCTTAGCAAAGACGGTTAAATTAGTATTTGTGTCTGCATTTCCAATATTTTCAACAGTAATTGTTACCTTTAATATATCTTGAGAATTGATAGAATTATACTTTGAATAACTTATGTCACTAAGTATTAACATGGGTTGATAAGGTAAAATTGTCCAAGAGAATAAAGGATTTGATTCAGAATTTAGTTCTGAAGAAATACTATTTCCTGCTGCATCAGTTCCTTCAATCCAGATATTAAATTTCAAATCATTATCGATTGATAAACTGGATAAATAACTCGATAAAGGAATATTCAAATTTAGGAGATATCTGCCTGCTACAGGATCATTGATTTTTAATGATTCGACTCGATCTTTAATGAGATAATTTGGAGCTTGAACCCCAAATTCACTAATTGACCAAAATAAATTAACTGTTTCTTCATTCAACATTATCGTTTCTTTAATACTCAATTCGATAAACAAATTGTATATTTCTTCTCTGGATAAGTCGACATCTAAGCGTGGTGATAAAATTTGTTCAATTGATGGTGATTGGTCGTCTACTACTATCCAGATCTGTGGAAAATTCTCGTTATCGAAATTTCCAAATTTATCATCGATGAGGTCTATAGAAAGTGGATAATTTCCTGATGAGGTGGGAGAAATTAATTCAAAATTGAATTTGCCATCATTCGTTAAATTAATTACTTTACTAAACCCTACACCAACCTCAATATTCAAATTAGTGGCCACATTTTCACCAGTTCTTGAAAAACTAATTATACCCTCTAAATTTAAAGTTGAGTTTGGTAAAACATAGATATTATTAGAAATTCTACTACCTTTTTCAGATTCAAAATTGAGACTAGCATATTCAATCCAAATCTCATCTGAAAATCTCCATCTTAATTGTGGAAGAGTAACCATGCTTGAATAACCCGACCTTTCTCCAATTTCTATAGAAGGTTCATTTATATATGATTCATCTGAAGAATAACTCCATTTAATCCTGAAACTTATCTTAAATTCTAATTCTTTGATGTAGGGACCTGATTCTGAAGTCCGAGAATAAACATTACAGGAAGTTACCACAATAAACTCATTATCAGTACCACAATTAGAATCACCTGAGTTCCATCGCATACTAAGGTTATTTTCATTATTTTGATCTAAATTGATTTCGATAAAATCGACATCATTAATTCCATTTTTTTCATTAAATGGAATAGATAAATCGTATTCTAAACCCGGGTTTAACCACATTATACCCGAATTATCCCATGAAACATCGTCCGTCAAAATTTGAGGTAGACTATCTTTAGTTACTTGATAAATAAACAGTTCTTCACCTAATTCTCCTCCACCTCCACCAACTAATAGATTTCCTGCAGAATCAGACCCTGTTAAATAACCATAAACGAAACTACCGTCTGGAGCACCTGCGTCATCCAAAACATAAGTGTATTTACCTGATGATGCTGAAAGATTGTATGGGCTAAACATGTCATTGCTCCAGAATTCACCTATAGAAGGTAGTCCATCTTGATTAAAATCATCAATCCAATCCCTCCATAGATTAATTTTTAGTTTCTCCGGTAAAACTGGCCTATCGAAGATCTCGAATGATAATATTTGATTTTCAGATGGGGAACGATAATCATACCTCTCAAGATTAGTTGAAATTAATTTTGGAGCTAATGAATCCGCTATGAAAGTTCTATTTATCTGTATTTTAGTCGTATCTATTTGAGAATTTTTTAAATTTAATTTTATTTCATAATTTAAATCACCTGGTCCAAATGGTATTAATCTTACAAAACTAACTCGCCCATTGGTTAATTTATCTGTTCTCCCAATTTCAAATCCATTTTCGAGGACAAATACTTCTAAATCTCCAGATTTGGGATAATGTAAAGAAGAAGAAATATTCTCAAATCCCAATTTAACTTCTATTGTTATGTTAGACCCAGATTTCAAATATGGCATTCCCTCTGGAATTAATTTGCCTAAATCATTTGTAACTGACCAAGATTTGATTTCAATATCATTTTCAATGGATTGGTATGTATTTGAACCAATTAAAATTTTTTCTGGAACTCCTTTTATTCCGTCATTTCTGACAATTCTTACTTGTAATTCAAGTTCAAAATCATCATCCCAAATGGGGTTAATTCTAAATCTAAGTTTTGACGTGTTATCTGAATTTGATTCAAAATAGCTATGTTTCTCTACTTCAATTAAATCACTTGAATCTGAAATAGTTGTGTTCACATCATCAAGTTCGTAAACAAAATTAATTTGATTTAACTTTGATATAAAGTCATATTCTATAGATTTAATTGTGCCTTCAGATACCGAATGTTTTGATTCTAATTCAAGCCATATTTCAGAAGAAACTAATGGAGTTGTAGAATTAATTAATGTTAATTCTTCAGTTATTAATCCAGAAGTAGAATGTAAATCTATTATCTCAACCAACAAAGTAGATGTCAATTCAGAAAATATTGGTATTGAAATAACTTTTTCACCATTTGTAATCATTGTATCACTTAAGAAATTATTAATTGTCCGAATAAATGCAGAATCATAATTCTCTCTAAATTCAACTTTCGGATGATAAAGAATGTCTAAACCACTAAGTTGAATTCTCTGAGAAATACCTACCAATTTTATTTTTCCTAATACAAAACCTTGCCCATTTGATTCCCAAATATTAGAATTTGTTGAGATGTTCTGATTTAATATATCAAGTTCTGAATTATTCAAACAGTGTCTATAAACTCCAATATTATTGAGGATTTCTATTTCTGAAATTATTTGTGATCCTATTCTTAAATCCGCCCCTAATTCCGTAATTTGTCCTGATTCGGGAGTAAGATCAATACAAAAATTAGTCACTTTATCAGATGGGAGCCAGTAATCTACATATTGAGGTGTGCCTGAGCTCAGAGTCACTAATTTAGAAATTGACCCATCGGACCATCGATCTTGTGAACCCCAAAACCCAATTTCACCCATAGATAAATTCCATTCATCTTTACCGTCTTTTCCGATATCGATAAATGGAGATAGAGGCAATATTCCTGTCTGAAATTCTATTTCTATAGATTGAAATGACCAATTCTGTGAATTAGACTTCCATCTAAATTGTATCTCTTTGGAATAGTTATCTAAATTAATTATTCCGCTAGTTGAAATATTGTTCCAATTAGAAGATTCATCTGAGTTAAACTGTAGTTGTCCTGAACCTACAACAATAACTTCATAATTTAATGAAATTATTGGCTTCGTTGAAAAAATCTTTGGAAAAACTAAATCACCACTTCCTTCGAAATTACCTGAAATTAAGTTTACATCTCCAATCCAATCTGAGGAATTAGGTTCTTGATTAAAATCGAATTTCCAAACATTACCAAGAATTATTGATTTTAACTCAGGAGATTCTAAGCTATCACTCCATAAGTGAATTTTTATTTTTATACTTGAATGCTTTTCCCAGTCAATTCTCCCCAAATCTGAAAAAAGTTCTGTCCTTTGTTCGTACCCTAATACAGGTTTATCAGAATTAGAATCAATTATTGTCCAATCTAATCCTGTATTGAAAGGGATATCTGCAACGATATTAAGAAGTCCATATGGGCCAGAATCTACGGAGTGGTATTTTCCCGTACCTATTTCAGCAGTTGTCCAATTTGCATCACCTGAACCTTCTACCTTAGCTGCACCAACTCCAGAGCCACTTACTGGAGTAATTGAAACATCGTCTATATTCCATCCATCATATGTAACACTGAAATCAGTTGGCCCTAAACCAAAACGAATTCTAAAGTCACTATTCCCTGCAATGTAAGAATCAACACGATATGATTGTAAGCTATAACTTACATCATTTACAGATCCTGAATTTTCCCAAATAGTAACCCAACCATTGATTCCTTTAACTTGAAAATATGCGTGATCCCAAGAACTACTTTCTACACCAAGTTGCTTCCAAAAATTAACATTCCAACCCCCACTACATGAAGAACAATCTACACTGGGTGAGGTTGCATAATAAGTCGTAGACATCTGATTAGGATATTGTCCCAAATAGGTGTAAATTGCTTTAGAGCCCCCGTGAGAACCTGCTGAATCAACCCCCCATGCCCAACCACCATTTGCATCCAAAGTCCATCCATGATTCGAATTTTCAAAATCCCAAGAAGGCGATGGCGAATTAATCCTTAAACCTGTCAAATTATAATCTACATTTTCATATTCTGCATAAGAACTTCTCCAATCTGATGTTGAATCCCATACATGATTTACAGATGAAACATCCACATCTGGCATTAGGTCAAATTCTAGTAAATCCAATGCATTACCATCTGGAATTTTTAAATTGAAATCATCTGAAAAACCATTAGGATATGTATCAATTTGTATAATTTCATTATTACTTGCATTTGTCATCTGGTTTTTACTAATGCCTTCGTTTAGAATTGCATCACTAAAATTAATCACAGTAAATGGAAACAGAATTATTATCAAAATAATTAATTTGGCTGCGACAGTTTGTCTTATGTGCCCCTCCGCCATCAAACATCGAGTATAGTGAAGGTTTGTCAAACCTTTTACGATATCTAACTTTTTTGATTAGTAATTAATATCACCTGAATTATACTCGGAGGTATGTGAGTAGTACAGAGGAACTAAAAAAGGAAGCTGGAATACATGCGGCTAAATTTATTAAAAACGGAATGAAGGTTGGCTTGGGAACGGGTTCAACTGTTAAATATACAATTCTTGAATTATCAAGAAGAATAAAAGAAGAAAATCTTGAAATTAAATGTGTACCAACGAGCATTGCCACAGAAAAACTTTCATTAGAAAATGGAATTGAGTTGTATGAACTTTCCAGTTTAAATGGATTAGATGTGGTTATTGATGGTGCTGATGAATTCGATCAAGATATGTCTTTAATCAAAGGCGGAGGTGGTGCATTAGTAAGAGAAAAAATTATTGCTCAAGCCGCAAAAAAAGTTATTATTGTAGCAGACGAATCAAAAAAAGTTCAATTTCTTGGAAAATTTCCTCTCCCTGTAGAAGTTATTAAGTTTTCTTGGAAAGAAACCAGACGAAAAATTTCGAAATTATTAGAACTAGATGAATCAAAAATCATTAGAAGAAATATAAAAGATTCAAATGTTGCCATGATTACGGATAACGGAAATTACATACTTGACCTTCATTTAGAGCAAATTAAAAATCCTAAGAAACTGGAAAATTCCCTCTTAAATTTAGCTGGCATACTTGATTGTGGAATATTTTTTGACATAGCTGATGTTGTTGTACTATCGACTAAAAAAGGTATTGAAATTGTTGATAATAAACGGGCCTGACGGGGTTCGAACCCGCGGCCTACGGATTAAGAGTCCGTCGCTCTACCTGACTAAGCTACAGGCCCATGTTGCCGTGACCATAATATTCTTTAGTTTATTCTATGAATTAGTAATGATTCTAGTACCTGTTTCCCCCCTCAACGTTCGAAGTGCATTACCTGGAGAGCATAGAAGAATTTTTGATTCAGGTAAACTTGACGATGCTGAAATCATCGCTTCAACCTTAGGACCCATAGAACCTTCTGGAAATTCACCATCTTCTAAATATTCAGTAGCAGTCTTAATATCAATTAGGGATAATTTTTCAGATTTGTCTGTTCCAAAACCAATTTCAATCTGATCAATCGCTGTTGATGTGATAAATACATCAACACCAAGACTGACCGCTAATAATGAAGAAAACCTATCTTTATCAATAACCGATGGAATTCCACTCCATGATTCTTTAATACTTATTGGGATACCTCCCCCTCCACCGCAAATTACTACTGCACCTAATTCAACTAATTTAGATATCAAATCTAAATCTAAAACTTCTACAGGTTTGGGGGAAGCAACAACCCTCCTCAACCCTCTTTCTGTTAATTTAACATCCCAAGAATCTAGAATCATACTTTTATCTAAGATCGGTCCTACGGGTTTCGTGGGGTTTGCAAAAGCAGAATCATTTTCATCTACTCGAACACGAGTTAGAACAACTGCTGTTCTTTCAGGCCTAGATTTAATATCCAAAAGAGAGTCAAGTTCTAAAGATAATTCATGCCCTATCATTCCTTGGGTAGCAGCCACCCAAGTGGACAAGTCTGTTCTTGCTCTGCTATTATTTGCATTATTTTCTTCCATGGACAACAAATCTCCCACCTGGGGGCCATTTCCATGAGTTAAAATTATATTAAAACCCGCTTCTAATAAATCTAGAACGTCTTGCATTACTAATTTCAAGGCTTCATTATCTTGTAAATCTTTAGCCTTAGAAGGGTCGCTTAATGCATTTCCTCCAATTGAATACAATACTAATTTCTTTTTGTGTTCAGCACCAATCCCTAATCTAATCATATCCCAACATAATACCCATTAACAAATCTTTCTTGACCTTTTTTATCTTTAATTGGATTATAATAATTATTATTCTTTAAATTTAGGCGTCTGATTCAAATGAATGATTCATTTCGGATAAGTTTGATGGCAAAGATTATTTGGATTTCTGATATTCAATCTGGATTGTACACTGATAAAAATATCGAATTAAAAGGATGGATTAAAAGGCATAGAAGTAGTGGTAAAATAGTTTTTATGACCATAAGAGATTCAACAGGTGAAATCCAATGCGTTGCTAAAAAGGCTGAAATATTAGAAAGTGAATTTGGTGAAATTAAAAATGCTTTGATAGAGAGTAGCATAATATTAAACGGTTTAGTAAAACCTGATGAAAGGGCACCAGGGGGTCATGAATTATCCATTACATCAGTCAAAATTATAGGACCCGTTCACCCCAAAAATCCTTTTCCAATTACAGAGTCTGCAATGGAACATTCAGAAGGCGGTGAAACTGAATTTTTATTGGACAATCGTCATTTATACCTAAGAACCAAAAAAATGACCACAATGCTTAAGATTAGGTCAACTGTTTTCGGATCAATACATTCATATTTTAGGAATCTTGACTTTATTGAATATCAAGCACCCTCCTTCGTGGCTGGAGCTGTTGAAGGAGGTTCGACTCTTTTCGAAGTTCCATACTTCGGGAAAAAAGCATATTTAACCCAATCTTGGCAGTTATATGCCGAAGCAGCTATGCCAGCATTGGAAAAATTATACACTATAGCCCCTTCTTTTAGAGCAGAGAAATCTAGAACAAGAAGACACCTTACAGAATTTTGGCATGCCGAAATGGAAATAGCATGGGGAGGGAATAATGAAGTAATGAATCATGGAGAATCCCTCGTAAGGCATATTGCGAAAACTATTCTTGATGAAAGAACTGAAGAACTAAACATACTTGGAAGAGACCTAGAACTAATTTCTACGTATGCAGATTCAAAATATCCCAGAATGAGATATGATGAGGCGGTTGAAACACTACAAAAATTAAATGTTGAAATTGAATGGGGACAGGACCTAGATTATTCAAAAGAAAAAATACTTACTCAAGATTTTGACGTACCTCATTTCCTAACGCATTATCCTAAAATTGCCAAACCATTCTATCACAGACCTGATCCAGATGATGAAAAATATGTGCTGTGTCACGACCTTCTAGCTCCTGAAGGTTATGGAGAAATAATTGGTGGTGGTGAGAGAACTTGGTCAGAAAAAGAAATTCTTGAACGTATTGATGAAGAAGGAACTCCGAGAGAGCCTTATGAGTTTTATATAGACATTAGAAGATTTGGTGGTGTTCCTCATGGAGGTTTTGGAATGGGAGTTGAGAGAGTTTGTAGTTGGCTCTCTGGAGCAGAACATATCCGAGAAGTTATTCCATTTCCCAGAGATTCGAGAAGAGTGACACCCTAATTAGATTCTAATTTAGAAAAATAATCCAAAATCTTTTCAACTATGATATTTATATCCTTATCTTTCACGTATATGTCAGAATTATTGATTAATTCTTTATTCATGGTGTTGAAAGCAATTTTAAGTCCAGAGTAATCGAACATACTATTATCTTGTTTACTATCTCCGATTGATACAGTATACTTTTTATCTATAGAATATCTTCGTTGAAGAATACTAACAATTGAACCTTTAGCGATTAATTGTACTTGATAACGCCCTAATGAAGGAATATTTCCCATTGAATCATAATTCCAACCGTTAGTAAATACATCTAATTTAGAATCTAAACCTGAGCAGAATAAATCTGAACTCAATTTATCAATTCCCCCAAATCTTTTCCTCCATATTTTCTCTGATTTAAACTGTGAAGCAATCCTATGTGCAACGGGGTGCATTCCACCAGATATGATTGAAACCTTGAAACCATTAAAAATCAATTTTTCAATTCCTGTTTTTAGATTTTTCATTAAAGGACAATCAGACAATAATTCGTATAATTCAATATTTTTCATTTTATTTTTTAACGCACCACGAATTAGTAATAGATCATTCTTAATCCATTCCCACTCAGTAAGTTTTCCAATTTGAAATGCTTCATAGGATTCCTTATTAGACAAATTTAACTTATTGTAAACCCACTCCCATGTTGAGAGATAGTCTACCAAAACACCATCCATATCAAAACAAACTAAGCCACGATACATTTAATCACCTAATCTGAGTAATTAGTTAAAATAAATTCTGTTTGTTTCCCAAAAATAAATGAAATGATAGCAGACATTATAGAAAGAATTCCTAAAACAGTTGTTGAAATTGTAATAATGGCAGTACCCATAGAGACTGAATCTATAGATTGATATCTAGAGACAACATTAATCACCAAAAATAGTGAAGAAATCATTAACACTAAACCAGGAATACCAAAGTAAATCAACGGATTTTTTTTAATATTAAACTCAAAAACACTTCTTCTCAATTTTTCTTTTTCTGATTTAGAAAATTCACACGAGTTCAAATTAAATATTTGTAAATTGCCTATTTTTTGGTCATTCTGGAAGCTATCAAATCCGTGTTTAGTAAAATATATCCAAGAGACGTAATCAAAATTATTCACTGATGAAATAACATCATTAATGTTATCACTTTTGGCAATTTTATCATACTCATTAAGGTAATTAATTTCAATATTTTTCATTTTTGAAAAATCTCTAGACAAGATGGAATCTAATTTTTCAAAACAAAAATTTTCGTCGAGATTTATTAAAATGAATCCATCCTTAATTTCATGATTCTTTAAAACATCTTTCCATTCAGATTTTTTATTTTTGTAGCAATTAATACCTAGTTCTTGGGAGTAAATTTCATCATTATTCATAAAATCATCAATAACAATAATTTCACTAAACATATTCTTACATCGTAAAATAAATGATGGTATTCTCAAATCTTGATTAGAACATATGAAAGTAATCAGCATCCTACCATACAGTTCGTGAATGTGAATAGTTATACTCTTTTTGAAATATTACTAATTAAACCTACTAATTTGAAAGTAAATGAAGACACGGCAAGCTATGTCTGATGAGTTAGGATTGGCAATAATAATGCCTGCCCATAATGAAGCTCAAATGGTGAAGAACACTATCCATAGTTTACCAGCAATTGTGGACCTAGTAATTTTTATTAACGACGGATCTACAGATTCAACTCAAATTTTAGCTGAGGAAGCTTTTATTGAAACAGAAAGAATAGAACTCACCAATTGTAATAATAATAAATCATTCGTAATTATTAATCAAAAAAATCTAGGAGTTGGGTCTGCTGTTTTCAGTGGAATGGAATTTTTGTTAAACTTAGAAAAAGCTGATCTACTAAATTCAAAATTCTCTCAACGGGAAAAATGGATAATCATAATTATGGATGCAGACGGGCAAATGAATCCTGGCGAGATAAATAAACTTATTTCACCAATTAAAAATAAATCTATAGACCACGTTAAGGGTAAGCGTATCGGACTTAAAGGCATGCCCAAAAGTAGAAAAATTGGTAGTTTTCTACTCACAATACTAATGAGATTTGCTAGTGGTTATAATAAGATCAATGACCCACAATGCGGGTATAGAGCTATAGACTTTGAAATGATAAAGAAGTGGGATTTTAAGAATAAGTGGAATGGTTTCGGATATACTAATTGGTGGCTGTTAGAATCAGGTAGAAGAGGATTTAAACTTGATGAAGTCGAAATAGAATCAATATATAATGAATCTAAGTCTAAATTAAAAATCCATGTTTTTTTACCTAAGGTTTCGATTTTAATTTTTAAAAAGTTATGGAAAAGAGGTGTCGATTGGTATGTTCTTGGTAGGGGTGGTACAAACTACTTGACAAGATTTATGATGTCATTTTTATGGTTCACTTCAATTTTTTCTATTGTAACATTTTTAATTACTTCTGATTACTTTGGAACACTATTTTATTCAATTTTAGGTTTGACATTATGTAAATTTATAGATAATCATGAAATTGAAAAACGGTCTAAACTTAATTTTTCTCCATTAATTAATTAAATAAAACTACATTTTTACATAATGTGGGCATTAATCAGATACAAAAAATAATAATTTCTGCAGAAATTATCAGATTAATACATATCTCAATCATATTGTATGTTTTATTCGGGTGGATATTTACCCATAAAATAATTTGGTATTCAATATTAATTATAGTTCCACTACTAGAAATCCATTGGAAAACAAATAATGACCAATGTTTTCTAACAACAATTGAAAAAAAACTTAGGAAATCTGAAAATGATAATTCTACTTTTGTAGGAAACCTTTCAAAAAAATATATTAAAATTGAGCCAAGTGAAAGAATATTGTCATTGATAATTCGTTTAGGTATGTATTCATCAGCAATTCTTTGTCTTGCTAAAATAACAATATCTAAATAATTAATTCAAATAAAATCTAATTTCAGACAGTTGTTTTTTCTTCGGGGAGGGTACTTTTTCGGGATATCCGATTTTTATTAATCCAATTATTCTTTCATCTTTACGTGAAATTTCTAATGCGTCATACAAACTTTGCCGTCTTGTGATTGAACCTGTACTCCATTGAGAACCAATACCATTATCCCATAATGAAAGGGTTAAATTTTGAATTGCGCATACTGTGGCTGCATAATCTTCTTCTTGTAAGAATAAGTTATCTGGTGATAATTTAGAGGTTACTGCCACTAGAACTGGTACTTTAAGTATCTTATTTTTGGCTCTTTCAATAATTTCATCGGAAATTTCCAATCCCTTTTTTTCACATTTTTTTATAGATAACTCTTCAACATCTTTAATTATTGAAGACCTGCATTCTTGACCCATCACATAAAATTTCCATGGATTAGTATGCTTATGAGATGGTGCAAAACGAGCAGCTTCAAATGCGATTTCTAAAATCTTTTTATCAACTTCTCTGGTTGAAAAATGATAAATAGTTCTCCTATTTACAAGATTTTTTTGTACTTCTGACATAAAATCAAACCTAGAGTTGGTCAATTTTTGAAGCTAAAATAAAATCAGATTCTACTAAACCATCGATTTTATGTGTCCAAATTAAAACATTTACAAAACCCCATCCAAATTCAAAATTAGCATGATGACCAGATTTTTCACAAATATCACCAGCTAAGTTAACAAAATCTAAAGCTTTTTGAAAGTCATCAAATTTAAACTCCCTCCTAAGATGATGTAATTTTATTACTTCCCAGTTTTCATTTATCTGTGGAAGATAATCGTTTATTTGATCTTCGTTTAATGGAGGAATACCTCCTTGACATGGAATACATTTTTTTTCAAATAAACCCATATTATCCCCACAAATGACTATCGTTACCGCCCTGAGTTTTCTTCTCTATTTTCTCATGTAACTTGGTTCTTCTTTTTTGATCTTCTTTCTCATATGCAATTAATTCTTCATCATCGATATACGGTGGTCTCATGTGCGCTACTAGTTTCATCCTTACAATCACATCCTTTGCAATGTAACTTATATCTCCTTCATTACTCTTGATTTCAATCATGTTTTTCCCGCTGGACATTAATCTTCCCTTAATTGTCAAATCACTGTCCTTAGGATATGCACGAGCATCTAACTCAATCTCAACAAGATCGTCCATTCTTAAACCATGTCTACGACTTAGCAGGGAGCCATCCAAAATATCAGAATTTGAATCCAAATCTGGACATCCCAGTTCTTCCCACAACGGAACTGCCCAGTCAGGCAATTTTACTTCATTTCTACGTTTCCTTCTGTTTGACACCGTACCACTAAACATCTGCAAACATTCATGATGTAAAAACAAAACTATTATTTGAATACAACCATTCGTCTAAAAACAGATCAGTTGTGCGAAGGACGAGAGGGGGAAATGACAGCAGTACACTGGAAGAAATTGGCAACAGTGCCTTTTTCAGATGAGATTCTAGATAAAGGATTTTCAAGAGGTAGAAAAGCTGCAGAAAATGTGTACGATCCTAACAAAACCTTCCGAGTCAGAAAACAAATGATAAGAATGATTCAATCTTCGGTAGATACAATTTGCGATCAATTAATGAATCACGTTAAAAATTGGCCTTCAATTGAAAGTTTGGAATTATTCGATATAGCACTAGTAGATGCAGCTGTAGGCTTAGACGATTACAAACATAATCTCAGCATGCTTCAATGGTGTTCTAAGCAGATTTCTTCGATAGCTAGACAAAATACGGAAAAGATTATTCGAACTGCAAATATTGAATTCATGCACGCAACTAGAAGAGAAGCTTACGGAAGAATAAGTAGTATAGTTGGACAAACATCCAAAAGTCTGGAATGGCTTAATTCCGCTAGAGAAACTTTAAAGAAATTACCATCAATTGATTCGAGTCATCCATGTATTGTAGTTGCAGGTGCACCAAATGTTGGAAAATCAGCTCTAATTTCATCATTATCATCAGGAAAACCCGAAGTAGCGTCATATCCATTTACAACTAAACAACTTCATGTTGGTCATTTTGATCATAGAAGATTAAAATATCAGATTGTTGATACACCCGGATTATTAGATAGACCCATGCAAGAAAGAAATCAAATTGAAATGCAAGCAATTGCTGCTTTAGAGCACATTGGTAGTATCGTATTATTTGTGATTGACTACTCTGAAGAATGTGGGACTAGTTTAGTTGAACAAAATAATTTATTAAAAGAAGTAAAAAACCTACTTAATAAGAAAGAAATAATTGTAGTAGAAACCAAAGCCGATTTAATAAATATTGATAAAAAAGAATGGAATAGTTACAAGTCAATAGAAACTAACATAGATTCGTCAAACATAGATAGTAAAAGTTTGATCTTCTTGAGGAACAATATCACTAACAACATACTAATTAGTACAAAAGAAAACTTGGGACTAAAAAGTATTAAAAATTTACTTATCAACAAAATTCAAAAATCTAATTCAGGCAAACCTCTTGAGCTACCAGAAGGGTGGTACCGGTCAGATAAGAATTTCTAAAACTCAATTCCAACGAATAACATTCCAGTTCCGAACAGAATTGTTACAGAAGCGACCAAAAAATTCAATCTTGCATCGTATTCATATGATACTATATTTCCTGCAACAGAATTAGCATCAGAACTTACACTTCCTGTAGCTAAGCGATATTTTCCCGGTTCAACTTTCCATTCCAAACCATCTTCACCAACTGATTCTGTTCCGCCTGTGATAAAATTTAATTCATCAGCTTCGCATGAAGTTAATCCTTGTCCATCAGGTGGACACTCCGTTGCATCACTAGACGGTATTACCCCTAACCATGTTGATTCAGATTGAGACCATTCTATAGAAATTTCAATAGATAAAATTGAAAACTGTGTGGGCACTGACAAATCAGCCTTTGTCATTCCGACATAACATTTATCTGGTTCTAATGGATTAGTTGGGCAGGGTACCACAGGTACTTCTACATCGTCTGAACCACTGTAGCCGATTAAACCTACAATAGTTACTAAAATTAAAATAATTCCTATCAGAAGCGGTGCTATTCTCATGATTTCACCAAATTCCTGCTAATTGTAAAATATTAGGTGATAATATTGCTACAACTAATATTATCATCCACAACCTCAATTGTTTCTTAACCTTCATATCTTTATCGTCCCTCTCATGACATAATTCAGATTTACACAATAAATTTTCTACATTTGGAGAGATTGATTTCCCACATATTTTACAGTGCTTATGCTCTTTGAAAGAACCCTTGCTTTTCGATCTAGGCATATTTTTAACAACAGAAGTAACTTCTGTGCTAGTTTTAGCTAATTTCTCTGCAGATTTTTTCACTGCGTTTTTTAATTTAGAATTACTTGACATGTTATTAATCTCCAAAAACATTTGTTCCAATAAATTCTTCTCCATTGATTGCTTTTCTCAAGTTGTCGACATCGTGTCCATTTAATATAACAAGTGGTAAGTTTGAATTAATAGCGCTACTTACTCCTACTGGGTCTACTGCAAATGAAGCTCCTGGCTCAATAACACTACCAACACCAGACAAAATTCCTAATTCCTTAAGAGAAATTGATTTAATTTTTTTAGCATTTTTATTAATTTTTGGGTCTTCGGAAAATATATGGCTTACATTTGTAGCGACAAATACCCTCTTAACTCCTAATCTTATTCCAATTTTTATAGCTACAGCATCTGTTGTTTGACCAGGAGATGTGCCACCCATCACAACTAAATCATTACTATTTAGTAATTCAATAGCATCTTCTATAGATTCAGGGATTTCTTTGTTTACACTTATATTATGATCCTCAAACATTTTCATGAAATTAAAAGCATTCTTTCTAGTACATCTGATTCCAATTAAATCTAACTCAAATTTATCATTCACGCCACTATCGATTGCTACACCAATTTCTTTTCTTGCTAGATGCCCTCCACCGATTATGATGATGAATTTTTTTTCATTATTTTCGTAATTAGACAGTAAATCTATTATTTCTGATCTCCAAATATCTAAATCTTTAACCTCCTTCCTTGAAAGTAAGCTACCACCTAAAGCAATTGGTATTATCTCCACCATTTGAACAACTAAGCCTCTTTATGTAAGATTATTGATTTATCTGTTAAAAAAAGTTTATTATACTAATTAATGAATATTCAACCCATCAGCCGACATATTCACAAAGTGCAAGTGTAGAGGATTGTTGAGGGCGTATAATGAGTGAGGAAGAACTAAAGCAAAGTAGACGCCTAAAATTAAAGTTTAATCTAGAAGATTTACGAAAAATGAAAGGACATGGTACTGAATTAGTCACAGTTTATCTACCTCCAGACAGACAGATTTCTGATGTAAGGCAATTATTACAAAATGAACATGGGCAAGCTGCTAACATTAAATCAAAAGGAACCAAAAAGAATGTACAGGGTGCCATTGAGTCGGCATTATCTACTCTAAATAACTACAAGACACCTGGCGATAGAGGAATAGCCATTTTTGTTGGTGCGATTATAATTGGAAATAATAAAACGAGAATGATAAATATTACAATCGATGATCCACCTGAAGAAATTCAATCTGTGAGGTATCGGTGTGATTCAACATTTGAATTAGATCAATTAGAAGAGATGCTGATTGAAAAAGCATCATACGGATTATTTGTTATTGACCGATCTGAATCTTGTTATGGATTAGCGAGTGGAAAAAAAATACATGTTCAAGAATACCTACCATCACAAGTACCGTCAAAACACGGAAGAGGTGGACAATCAGCCCAAAGATTTGAAAGATTGATTGAAGAAGCTGCACACAATTTTTTCAAAAAATCTGCAGAAAGAGCTTGTAATTATTGGCTCCCACTCATTAAAGACATGAAAGGAATTATAATTGGTGGTCCTGGAGCTACAAAGGACTATGTTGTTAATGGAAATTACTTTCATCACGAAATTCAAAAAAAAATTGTAGCAACAAGATTTGATGTAGGTTATAGTAACGAAAGTGGATTGAGAGAATTAGTAGAGAATGCAGGTTCAGTGATGGAAGAAATCGAACTAGATGCTGAAAGAAAAATGGTCGACAAATTCCTAATTGAAGTTATTAAGCCATATCCTAAGGCTGCATATGGTGAAAAATTTGTAAGAGATGCTTTGAACCAAGGAGCTGTTGAAACACTTTTATTGTCTGAAAACCTGAGAAAACAAATTGTGAATCTTGAATGTAAACAATGTTCACATCAATGGTTTGCCACCATCAACCTTACAGATTTATTACCCAAATGTGCAAATTGTAATTCTGGAGATGATGACATAATTGAAAAAAACTCAATTAGTTTGGTCGATGAATTAAGTGAGTTAGCTTCAAGGGCTTCAGGTAAGACTGTGTTAATTTCCACAGATACAGAAGAAGGTGCCACACTTTACAGCGGATTCGGAGGGATTGCAGCCATATTAAGATACCCAATGAGTTGATATTATGAATATACTGAAACGACTTATCACACCAGCGGTTAATGAATTATTAGAAGAATTGAACATTGATAAAAATATACTTGACGATCTTATAGAAAAACCTAGAGATCTTACTGTTTGTGACTTATGTATTCCATGTTTTGCATTGGCTAAAATATTAAAAAAAAATCCAGTTGAAATTGCAAAAGACATATCTTCATCACTTAAAAATAAGTTAATTCCTGAAATATTCGTCATCACAAAAAATGGATACGTGAACTTTAATCTTGACACGAAATTTATCGCTAAAAAATTATTAGATGAAAATTATGAATTTTTTCAAAATTCTATAAAAAATGACGTGTTGATAGAGCACACTTCTGCTAATCCTAATGGTCCATTCCACGTAGGAAGAGCTAGAAATGCGATATTAGGCGACGCTTTAGTAAGACTAAATAGAGAGTTCGGAAATAAAGTCATTGCAGAATATTACGTAGATGACATGGGTAAACAAGTTGGAATTCTAGCATGGGCACTAGAAAATCTTACAGAGAAAGACGTGGATGAAATTTTAGAGAATGAAGGTATTGAGAGCCTAAACCCAACATGGATTAATAAAGAAGACCATATTAGAGTTAGGTGGTATCAAGCTGCCAATATTATAAGAAAAGACGATAAAAAAATTGAATTAGAGCTTTCTGAACTAATTAAAAAATCAGAAGAAGGTGATGAATCGGTTTTATCAAAATTTAACGATTCATTCAAACCCATATTAAATGGAATGCTTGAAACACTTTCAAAATTAGGTATCAAATATGATTCTTTTACTACTGAATCTAAATTTATAATTAATGGCAGAGTTAATAGTATAATGGAGGAATTGAAGAAATCAAAACTTTACGGTAAAGCAGAAAATGGCGCAAATTATCTAGAATTAGCTGGGAAAGGAGTTAGTGGGAAATCAACCAAATTCTTCTTTCAAAGAGGTGACGGATCTAGTTTGTACGCAACAAGAGATCTAGCTTACCATGAGTGGAAATGGACAAGAGCGTCCAAATTAATAAATATTTTAGGCGAAGATCATAGACTACAGTCGAAACAGGTTTCAATCGCACTTGAAGAATTAAAAATTAAAAAGCCAGAGGTTTTATTTTATTCATTTATTAAATTGCCAGAAGGAAAAATGTCAACTCGCAGAGGAAATGTAGTATTTATGGATGACTTAATTGCAGAAGCAGAAAATATGGCGATGAAAATCATTAATCAACGAGGTCATAACATTGAAGATAAGAGAAGTTTGGAAATCTCTAAGGCCGTTGCTTCTTCAGCAATTAGATTTAATATTCTAAAAGTATCTCCTGAAAAAGGATTTACGTTTAAGTGGGAAGATGCAATGTCTTTTGATGCAGATTCTGCTCCATTCATAATGTATTCTCATGCAAGATCATGTTCAATAAATAAAAAAGTAAATGAGCTAAAATTTGAAGAAATTAATATTGACTATTCAAAAGTAGAAATAAATAAATCGGCAGCAAACCTACTGCGAACTTTGATGAGATTTGAAGATTCATTAGAAAAAAGTATTACTGAAAATAAACCAAATCATTTTTGCACATTCATGCTAGAATTAGCAACAAAATATAATTCATTCTACAGAGACTGTATTATTATTGAAAATCAAAATGTAAATGTATTTCACTATAAAGTAAGTGAATACTCACGTAAATTAATTTACAGAGGATGCAATGCTTTAGGAATTATTCCATTGGTTTCTATGTAATATTATCCTTATTTTTTTCTTTTTTTGACAATTCATATTCCTCCAATAAAGTTCTGTGAGTAAAAATATCTGAGTCTTCAATCATAGATGTTCTAATTCTTGCGCCATATTTTCGAAGTTCTCTTAACGCACCTTCAATTGAATCTGAATGTGATGTGAAACCAATTGGGGGCCAACCACAATCAATTCTTTCTTCTTCTATATCACTGCTTTCAATCCAAGCCTGACAGGCTGGCAAATAACACAATGCATTCATTTCAACCACATCAATCCAAAAAGTTCTTTCATCACAAATAGGACATGTTTTTGCGTACATATGTTTTAATGGTGTGGCATCAGTACTGTCTGAGTCTAAAGTCCACATTACTAGTTGAGCTTCTTTATATCCATCAGACCAATTGTCAGATATTTTTTTCCTCAATTTCTCAAGAGCTGACTTTTCATTAGAATATATCCCTAACCCCTCTACAATACCATCAATATTAACTATTGACGGTACAAACACAAAAATATCATTTCCCATACTATCCCCAGCATAAGTATCTAACATATGAACCGAGAATTGTCCCTGTAACAAATAAACTTTCTTCATTAAATCGTGTCATATCATCTAAATAAGTATGATATTCCCAAGAACCAGTTCCATAACTTCCAATGATATCCTTGTTAATTTGTTTGACAAATGGACAATGATCAGAGGTGCATGCAATTTGTTCATCATTCTGATAATTATGAATTAAAGAATATTTGGAGGATATTTCAGGGTTTTTAATTTTAAACACTTCAATAATATTGGAGATATGTTCAATGTCTGCAATACCATTACCATAAAATGAGATAGAGTTACCCCGATTTTCCAAATCTATGTCTACGTGAGGCATGTCAAAGTTAACATATATCCTCAACATTTCAGATAATTCTATAGAATGTTTGTCGACATAAGATTTTGAACCATGCAGGCCCTCTTCCTCACCACCCCATGTGCAGAATTTGATGGTATAGTATGAAGGGCCTAATTCATTAGAAAGAAGGCTAAATTGTCTTGCAAGTTCCAAAACATTAGCTACGCCACTAGAATCGTCAATTGCACCAGGGCTATTGTAGGTAGTATCATGATGGCCACCAATAATAATTAGTTCATCTGTTTTTCCTGGCAAAACACCACAAGGTACGCGAACATCCAAATTACCATCATTATTCATATCAGTAAATAATCTTAAACGAGCATCGTTCTCATCCTTGTTGTTGAAAGTATCAGCCAAGATTTGAGCCACATCGTTTGAAACCATGATAAACGCAATTTCTGTAGGCATTGTCCCTAACTGTGTAACATCTACAGTTTTGAAGAAGGGTACGCAAGTCCCTTCCAAAGAAGGTATCTTACAAGTATTTCCTGAATTGATCGCAATTATTAAACCAGCTAAACTAGAATCTCTTGCTTTGGAATAAAATTCAGTATTGCTAGTTACTCCAACTGAATCTAACCAAATCATTCCCACTTGTCCACTTGCATTATCCCAAAGTGATTGTTCAGAACCGTCTGACAAATTTACAATTGTATACTCATTCTGCCAAAATTGAATATCTGTACTCCCAGAATAACCTTGTATAACAAAATCAGTCATATGCACGAAATCATTAATCTCAGCATTGAAATCGGTAGTTCCACAGGGTGTGGGACTTTGAATTCCAAGAGGATATTCACCTGGAATACAAATACTCAATTCAGGTTCTGAGATTATTTCAAACATTGGAACACTAAATGTTTCATATTGTAACATCAAACCCATTTCTGTAAAATTCTGTTGTATCGCATCAACAGTAGCTTGTTCTTCTATAGATCCTGAATGCCTACCTGGATTACCTAAATCTACTAACATTTGTGCATAACTTCTCGCTCTAGAACTATCAAATTCCAATAATTCATAATTTACTTCATCAGATGAAAGTTTTGAGTAGCTGTAAATTCCGATACCTAAAGTAGATAAAATTACCATCAGTAACATAATTATTTGTACCGAAGAGAATGCTAATCCTCCCTTTGTTTGAAACTTTTTTTCATTTATTCTTACCCATATACTGTTGTTTTGTTGAACTTGTTGATTTGTCACTTCATTTTCATTTACTATTTTTTCACTTAACAAACGCTCGATTAAGTCAGTTTTTTTACCTGAAACAGGAAGTTTTTTTTCTCTGAGCATTTCTTTAAGTTCAGATACTTTTAGCGAACTTAATTCATCTGCCATGTAATGGGCTGAAATTTCATTATTATGAACTCATCTAAAACAACAAAATTAAAGTTCTTCGCCTGTCCATCTCTTTGAAACATTATTATCTATTCCTAATTGATCCAAAATTCTGGATATTATGAAATCAACTAAATCATCTATTGATTTGGGTATATTATAAAATCCAGGACTGGCTGGTAAAATTACTGTATCCCACGATGAGAGTTTTAACATATTTTCAATGTGTGCTGTTGCTAGTGGAGTCTCTCTGGGTACAATAATTAATTTCCTTCTTTCTTTCATTGAAACTACAGCACTTCTCGTTACCAAGTTATCACCAATTCCTGCGGCTAATTTTCCCAAAGTAGTTCCGCTACACGGAACAATAACCATTGCATCAATTTTGGCTGAACCACTTGCTGATTTCGCTGCAATATCTGAATTATCTTCCAAAATTACACCTTTTATACTGCTTAGGTTTTCAAGTTCATAGTCACATTCATGTTTTAATGTTAATTTAGCTGACTCTGTGACAATGATTCTGGTTTTTCGACCAATTCTGGACAACTCTTCAATAAGCCTTATTCCGTATATGGCACCAGAAGCGCCAGTTATGGCTACTATTATTTCACCCATCGTTAAGATGTATGTGACTCCATATTTCAAACCTTGTTTAATAAATCAACTAAGGACTCTGCTAAATACTTGTATTCTTCTTCATTGTTGTATATTTGTGAAGATATTCGAATATACCTTCCTTCAGGATCTGGCCAGTACCATACTGGGACTTGAATATGATATTTTTTCATCAATTGCCAATGTAATGGATCTGGATCTTGTATATTTGGGAATTCATTTTTACTAAGTAGATTAACTGGTAATTTAATCGTTGCTATACTTGTAATCATATAGTCTGGACAAGGTTTGTCAATTTTTAATCTTTCACAAATTAAATTTCTCGCAAAAATTAGTAATTTACGATTTTTCCTCATAATCTCATCAATACTTCCTCCGATTTGATTTATGTGTTCAATTACGAATGGTAAAACACAAAATCCCGAAAGGTCTTTTGTGCCAGTCCAATCGAATTCATGTCTAAATCTAGACATCTCCTGTAAAGGAGAGGTCATTCCATGGCTAATAACCAATGGTTTAATTAGTCCTTGTAAGTCTTTTCTTACATGCAAAAAAGCAACTCCTTTTGGACAAAAAAGCCATTTATGACAATTACTTGTTGTAAATGAAGCACCTAGAGATTCTAGATTCAATGGCACGATTCCAACTCCGTGCGCTGCATCCAATAGAACATTTATTCCTCTTGATTCAATCATAGGGACTAATTGTTCAAATGGCATTCTCAATCCAGTAGGGCTAGTTACAGTATCAATCATTACTAGACGTGTTTTTTCCGTGATTGAGCTTATTATATTTTCAATAATTTCGTCATTATTGTTTATTGGAAATGGAATTTTAGAAATTTTCACATTTACTGAATAACGCATTGCTATAAAATCAATAGCATTTCTACAAGCTTGATAAGCATGATTCGGAACTAATATTTCATCACCCTCATTAAATTTTAGAGACCTCAAAACTATATTTACTCCAGTTGTTGCATTATCAATCAACGCAATATCATCAAAATGACATTTTATGATTTTAGCTATTGCCTTCCTTGAGTTTAATAATGCCTCAGGAGCAATCTCCTCAAAAAATTTAACAGGATCTCTTTCCATCAAATCTTGCCATTTTCTTTGCTCTTCCATAATGGCTTTTGGAGTCGCTCCAAACGAACCGTGATTTAGAAACACTATATCATCACTTAAATTCCAATTAGAGTATATTTCTGCTTTCTTAGGTAAACCCATATAATCAGCGGTGAAAATTTACTACTTCAAGATGTGCATACTTTAAACCCTAGTTTGCGCTGGACGAGTTATGTTGAAATCAGAGGTCCTACCAAAAAAATTTATTATTCCAATAATTTTCTTAATGTGTGTGATATTAATGATTCCCGTAGGAAATGTTGTAAATAACACTAATTCAGACGATTCAGAAGAAGAGAAATGGAATCAAACTGTCGTAATCGCAGTATTTAGTTTGTCTGTAGCATTAGGGGGAATAATAATTTATGTCATAATTGAAAATCCACCAGACTATTCAGAGGAAAATGAAAAATTAGATTCTATCAGTTATACAGAACGAGAATCTGAATTAAATAGTAAAAAGTAATTGAGAATGGGCCCGCCCAGATTCGAACTGGGGTCTGTGCGTCCCAAACGCACGAGCATAACCAAGCTAACCCACGGGCCCTTTAACACGCCTAAAATTAAGTTAGTCATAAGCATTCAGCCTATTAATCTCCATTTGCCCTCGGAGACTCGCATTAAAAGACCTTCAAACTCAGCATTATGGGCCAATTTTAATGCATCAAATTTTATTCTTCTCGCTCTTAGTTTTCCATTAAGGCTTTGAACTGTGACGAATCCTTCTTCATTTACAGACTCAACTAAAATATTTGGCAGCATATTTTTTAAATCAAAGTTTGTATTTTGTTCTAATTTATCTATATTCTTTTGCTCAAATTCTTTTCTCAATTGGCTCGGGAGGTTATTTATTGATACAAGTCTATGCAGTTCTTCAGCATTTTCTGTCCTATCTACAATATCTAAATTTTTGTTACCAGTCCGACATCGAGGACAGCTAATTTTTGAATTTTTATGTTTTCCGAAATAATATTCACAAACATTACACTTAACTAAACAATATGCTGGTAATTCTTCAGACATGATAATCTCAAAAATTGAAATTTATATCATCATCTCTTCTAGGCCCTCTTGGAGTAGGAGATTTAGATTTTTTCTGTAATGGATTTCTAAAATCTGTGGCATCCCTAGTAATTCCAGTTCTTACTCTACCCAACTGATTGGATTCTTGAAATGACATAGTTTCAGGAAGAATTAATGCTGCTAATGCAACACCAAAATGGCCCTGTGCCGCAGTTACCTCATCTACAGCAATATCGAATTCAATCACTTCTAAATCTCTACTGGCTAATTTATTTCTAAAATTTTTTCTAAGTAATTCGTCAGTTGTTATTGAATCCATTTCCGTAGAAATTGAAGCTGTTATAGAGCATTCATCACCCTCTGGTGTTTTACAATGTGCCCAAGCCACTCCTGCTGATGCAATTCCACCATCATAAGCATGTCCAATTGCAAGATGGCATTCAACTAAACTACCCATTGGTAATGGTTCTGGCGCTACGGGTAGAAAACCCATAGGCAGCATGGCACCTTCAACACGGATTAATCGCGCGTCTCCTAATCCTAGTTCCACTAAACCCTGATCGTAAGCGTCTTCTGGATTCTCACCCCAAGGAGCAACTGCCGTCATTAGCCAGCCAGGACAATCTGATGACAAAGGTCCCGCCATGATACACCGTAATACTAGGGGTTCATGAATCCACCCACCTTCCGTAGTTCAATGGGGTTGAGTAATAATCGACTAAATTACTTCTTAATTATTACACAACTGTTAATTATCTTAATTTCCGCTTACAAATTTTCTAATACTCCCAGTGAGACATATTGGATTCTAGCGATTGTATTATCTCTCATAATAATTATTTCTTGCTTTTCAGTAATTGCAAAAAGGAATGATGTTAAAAATTCAAACCATTCAGATAACGAAGAAAATCATTCTAGTAGCATTGGAAATTCTCTGAAAAATGATAATCAAGATATTCCAGAAAAATTTGAAGATAGTTGGGAATTACCACTATAATTAAAACAATCTAATTGTCTCTAGATTTTTTGGTGAATATGACCTGACATTATATTTCTCTCTCAATGCTCTACCTAATTCACTACACTTTCTATAATCACCATGATGACACACAATAGCGTGAGGTTTAGGGTTTAATTGATCTACAAAATCAAGTAGTTGTTTTCTATCAGAATGCCCACTAAATCCATCAATAGTTATATACTCACAATTAACTTCTAAGTTTATCGTTTCACCTTCATAAAACATCTGAATGTCACTGAAACCTTTTTGCAATCTCCTTCCAATTGATCCTTCTGCTTGATAACCTACGAAACACAGTGCATTTCTCTCATTAGCTGACCAATGTCTGAAATATGTCATTACTGGCCCCCCTGTTAACATACCGCTAGTAGCTAAAACTATACACGGAGTGGGGTCTAGTAATATTGATTCTCTCATTTCTCTTCCTTGTACAGTTCTAAACCAAGGAGCGCTAAAGGGATTGTTTTCATCATTTTTAAGTATAGCATTCCTTAAATCTCTTGTTAAATACTCCGGATGTGATGCATGTATTGCCGTTGCTTCTTGTATCATACCATCTAAGTATACAGTGCAAGGTTCCATTTCTCCATTTCTAAATAATTCATCTATTGCAATCATAACTTCTTGACTCCTACCGACAGCAAAAACAGGAAGTATCATTTTTCCATTCCTTCCAATTGTTCTTTTAATCATTTCCTGCAATTCAGAAGTAGCTTCTAAACGAGATGGCTGGAAATCTCCTTGAGCACCATACGTTGACTCGAGTACTAGAGTTTCACAACGAGGGAATTTAGAGTTTGCTGCGTCAAAAAGCCAGCTTTTTTCATATTTTTGATCACCTGAAAATACTAGATTATGTTTACCTTCTCCAATGTGAAAATGGCAAGCAGAAGATCCGATAATATGCCCAGAGTTGGTCATAGTCATTTTTATATCTGGGGTAATATCAGTAGTTTCTTTCCAATTTACGTCTATCACATGTTTCATGGCTTCTCGAACGTGTTCCATCTCGTATGGAGGAGATTTCCCCTCCATCCCCGCGACTTTCAGATAATCTGATTGCAAAATTAGCATCATATCTCTCGTAGGAGGTGTGCAATAAACTGGTCCTTTGTATCCATATTTGAACAATAAGGGTAACATTCCTGCATGATCTAGGTGAGCATGAGTCAATACTACTGCATCAATTTTTTCCAAGGGCAATGCTTCAGGCGCATTGAAAAAAGGTAAATGGTTCGCTGTATCAGCTATATTAGCTCCAACATCAATCATCACTCTAGATTCATTAGTCGTAATTAAATGACAAGCTCTTCCAACTTCTCTGTAAGAACCCAAGGCAGTTAATCTTGCCCAAGATGACCCCGACAGTTTAGGCCTGAAAATATTTCTTCCAAAATCTCTGAGTAATTTTCTTCTTTCCTCGGCTAGAGTTTTTCTAAAACCTCTAATATCAACCACAGTCTTACTTCTCAGAGAAGGCGTTCTTTCAACTTTAACAATCCAACCTATCTTATCTCTTAGCTTGTTAATATTTTCTCCTCTCCTTCCAACTGCTGTTCCTGGGTCATCACAGGTAAGTATTACTTCAGAAAAACAAGGATCAAAATAAATGTCATTTACTCCTGCATCTTCTGGAATAATAGATTTTATGTGACCAACAGACTCTTCCTCAGACATCATTATTTTTTTATCTGGTCTAATAACTACTCTACGCTTTATCTCTTTGGCTATTTCCCCAGTTAGCCCACTCCCACTTCCAAATCTGTCAGGTTGAGATGTAATTATTGCAACAGTTGCTGCCTCTAAATCTACTGAATAATCTATATCCTTGGGAACTAATTTTGCTATTTTATTTTTTACCTCATGAAAACTAAGTCTCAAATTATCACCTTCCCCAATCTATACCCACTCAAAAGAGTAAGCCCTAAAGGCGGGCTAGCCGGGAGTTTATTTTAATGATTTAATAACTTTATCAACTTCTTCATCAGTTAGTTGGACAAATCCTTCTGACTCGGTAATGTATGCCAAATCCATTCCATTACCTGATGCAGCATCTCTCTGACCAGAAGCAAGTAATGCCCGAGCAGCTAACTTAATTGCATCATTTTTTTGCATTCCTTTCTTGAATCCATCTTCCAGTACACCATACATATAAGGTGATCCAGATCCTGTTGCACAATAAACATCAGGAATAGAGCCTCCTGCACCATCTATACTGTACACACTTGGCCCTGAATCATCAACTCCAACAATAAGTAATTGCACCCAATAAGGTCTACCTAGTAAGATGTTGGCAGTCAAAGTAGCAGCACCTTTTACTGTCATTGGATGACCTCTCTTAAGCTGAAATAATGTTGTCTCAGCATTCAAAGTTCTAGACAAACTTTGTGCATGTCCGACCAGACCTGCAGTGGTTAAGGCTAGATTTGGACCGATTTGAAACAGTTTTTGTACGCTTTTGTTAGCTATAAAATGGCCCATCGTAGCACGGTGATCTGCTCCAACAACAACTCCGCCGTTGTAGCATATTCCCAATGTACTAGTACCCGTTTTCAATTTATCCATTGTAGATTCCATATTAACTCACCACAAACAGCCTCTTAATTGACGTTGCTCATGATACCCTGTATGAAGGTAGTTTATCAACCCGACGAATAAATTGAGTTGGAAATGTAGCTTTTAAGTGTTTTTTGACAAAAGAATTGAAGAATACCAACATCCCCCTAGCAACGTGGATGACCAAAGTCAATCTAAACTTCCATTTGGAGAAGAAGAGGTAAATATCTTATTTGATTCTGATGAACATGATAAAAATCCGTCTGTTAAACCTTTTTCTAACAAACCAATAGAGAGTTTAGTGATGCCAAGTCTCAATCCTAAGAAAAATATAGTAAAAAAAAATAGTGTAATTTATCATGATTTAGAAAGATTATATCCAGATGCTAATATCTCATCAATTAATGGGTTTGTTATCCACCGTGCGAATTTATTAGGTTTAAATGGGGTTTACCAACTTTTCGATTGGGCCTCAGATGGAGACATAAGCGTTGTTGATTTAAAAGATATTTTAGCAGAAGATGAAATACTCAATAAAATCATACAAAAATTGAATGATTTCATTATTAGTGATTTAAACGGAGAGATATTGCAGTTATCTGAGACTAGGCTACTCATATTACCCCCATCATGTAAAGGTATGAAAGGTTTGGAAGACGAGGCTTTCTTAAATTGAGGGCAGATTATGGAATCCAATATTGAGTCTTCTTGCCCCGTTTGTGGTAATGAAAACAGCTTAAAAATGATTGCTCATACTACAGAAATTGCTTATTTCGGAGAACATACACAGGTTACCCTTCTTTGCTCAAATTGTGGACTAAGACAAACTGATTTTATTCCGGCAGAAGATAAAACCCCTGGTATCTGGACCCTGAAAATATCATCCTCCGATGATCTAGACGCTAGAGTAATCAGAGGGTCAAATTGTTCAGTAGAAATTCCAGAGTTAGAACTGGCCGTGTTTCCTGGTACTCACTCATCAGGATATGTTTCGAATGTAGAGGGAGTCATAAACAGATTCATTGAAGCCATAAAAATATCAAAAAATCAATTTAATGAACAAGAAAATTCTGAGGAGTATAAGAAGTGTGATGCACTACTTGAGTCTTTAGATTTAACTAAAAAAAGAAGTTTTACCTCTGAATTGACATTAATATTTTCTGATCCGATGGGGCATTCAAAAATATTGCACAAAAAAGCGACATTCACTGAATTAACTAAGGATGAAGCAGAAAAGCTATTGTAAGAACTGTTTTAGATTAGGAGGTGACCAATCCTTAGGTTTTGCGACTTTTCCGTCAGCTCTTTTTAGAACTTTACCATCAACTAATTTCGCCATATTGGAGCGATGTATTTCAGAAAATGCATCATCAATAACATTTTGTAAACCATGATTTAACACACTTCCTGCTAAAATGTAAGCTATGTCTCCAAGAGCATCTAATATTTCTAAGAGGTCTCCTTTTCTGACAGCATCAGCATACTCTTGTACCTCTTCCTCGAGTAATCTAATCCTTAATTCCCCCAATTCTTCATCACCAACAGTAGGTGTTTCTGAATGAGGTATCTCAAAAGCCTCATTGAACTCTTCTAGCATATCACATTCGAACCGCATGTGCACTACTATGAGAGGGGGGACTTAGAACTAACGCTTGAATACATTACTCATTATTTTTTGAAGAATTCTAAAGTGATTGATTTTTTCTTCTTATTGAGGCCACACCAATTAACAATAGAATTGTCATTACTCCTGTAAATCCAGGAACAGGTTCACCGCTAACATCGTCTACAATACCAGGTATTCCTGAAGTTGCGTTTAAATTGACTGTTACAATCGCGGCTAAGAAATGTGTTCCGTCTCCGTAAGACAGTACTAATTCCACAGTTTCTGATGTATCTGGGGCCATTACAACCAACGCACCAACTCTAGCCTCTGTTCCATTTACAAATTCTCCGTTTAGATTAACAGAGACTACATCACCTTCTGGATCGCTACATAGTGCGATTAGGTAATAATTACCAACAGGTAGAGTTACAGTCAACTGCTCTGGTGCAGTTGGAACTCCAGAGGGAACTCCTGAAATCAAAGCATTTTCGTTCTTTATTACTACTCCATCTGATTCTATAGAAAAGTAAATGTCACAAATTGGAGGGGAATTTGGCTTACTCTGATCATCTAATGGATCTGTACCTTCCGCAATTTCAATGATATCATCAATTCCATCTCCATCATCATCTAGGTCTTGCCCATCACATACCCCATCACCATCCGTATCAATCGGAATTGACTCATCCCAAAGTTCATTACTTCCACATGCAATCTCATCGACATCATCCCATCCATCAAAATCTGTATCTGTGTATTCAATACAACCATCTCCATCTAAATCTGTTCCTTGTATTGGATCTTCATTGGGGCATCCATCGTCTATGTCTCTAATTCCGTCTTGATCTGTGTCGACTGTTGATTCTTGAACAAAACAATCTGAAGCAGAGGTCAACTCCCAATTGTTAATCATAAGTATTGCATTGACACAATAGAAACCATCAGGAAGATGAGGGAAACTGATTACTTTAGTATCTTCAAGAGGTGGAGCGATAATGAAATAATTACCCACTTCTGATTGAGAACCTGCGATTGATGTGGTGTATACTAATTCATAATATTGTCCTGCAGTCATTTCACCTATAGTAATCTCAACACTTCCAACCCCATTTAATCCTGAAATAGCGGTTATTTCCAATGTGGCATCATCGTTAGGAGCCAATGGATTTGTAACTGTGAATTCAAAATCCATTTCGTCTATTAGCGAATTCGACAGTGATAAGCTTATTTTAACATTGTATTCATTGTTTCTTTTTCCTTGGTCGACAGTCAAAATATTCTTGTCAATAATTATCAATTCACTCTCTGAACAATAACTTGTGTTGTCCCTAGAATCTATTAATTGATGATTACCCGAGTCAATTAACAAACCATCATCATCAAAAACACGATAATCTATATCATAGTTGACTAAGTCATTTATGTACCGAAATAATTCACATCCTGCTAAATTGAATTTGTAATCCATTCCTTCTAGAATACCATTAGAATGAGCTGAATCGAAACTTATGTGACCAATTTCACCCACTGCAAAAGAGGGACTAAAAGCATCAACGACTTCAAATCCAGCAACTTGAACTTCAGCAATTACATAGAACCCTTCTTGTTCAACGTAATCATACATAGGATTTTTGATTATTTCAATCGGCCAATTTGTATAATCAAAATTTTCATCAGATGAATCTGTACAGTCTGAATTTCCATCATTGATTAATGTCCAGCCATCCAATACTGATTCTCCATTATCACAATAAAATTCTCCGAGTTCCCAAGGGTCAATATCTGAAATTATCTCTGATTCTAACAAAATAATTTCACTGTGTGTAGTTGAACCTGCTGGAATTGAAATACTTGATTCCCAAGCATTAGAGTACGAATCAGTAGAGGCATCATATACTTGAGGACCAGAACCAAGTGGATTGGGACAATCATATTTTTCGAAAATGTCGCCATTCGCATTTTGAGGGAATTGGTCTAACTCAAATACATCTCTACAAATCCTCCAATCTAAGTTATAATTAGTACCTTGGAACAAGTTGTCCATTGAAAATACCAATTCAATATTATCTTGATTACCATAATGATTTGAGTCTGCTGAAATACTCAAACTCTCAAAATTAGAAAGTGTTTCATCAATAATACTAAATTCCTGGAAATAAGTATCTAACTCTCGAGATTCCATATCTAAAACAATAGTTAGTACATACTCACCAGGTGTCAATCCACTTACTGTGTAAGTATGCCAAGGAATTTTCCAAGCTGTCAGTGATCTTGAATCAAGAGAATTATCAGAATATGATTCAACGAGATTTCCATCTGAATCAGTAATCTCAATGTTTAAGTCATAATCTACCATAGTGTCTATATATCTAAACAACCATTTTGAAGTATACTCAAATTCATAGTCCATTCCATTTAGTACACCATTAGGATGTAATGCTCTAAAGCCAATTTCTCCTCTTTCTCCGGATGCAAAAGAGTTGGAAATATTATCTGAAATTTTATATTTTTCTGCAGAAAGTGTGGCAATCAAATAGTACCCTAACTCCGCAGTAGAGAGTGTTGCAGAAATATTTTCTTCTGGCCATTCAGCATAATCAAAACCTTCGTCAGATGAATCTGTACAATCATTATTTCCGTCATTTACTAACTCCCAACTTGAAATGATTGAACCGTCGTCACATGTAAAATGACCTAATTGCCACGTTTTCATATCTGAAGAATAATTCTGTAGTATTTCAGCGTTTAAGACTGCATTGGTAGAGCCTGTTGTAACACTCAATGTTGATAATTCATCTGAATAAGAATCATTTTCAGCATTATAAGTTTGTGGTCTCCAAGCCTTATTACAATTTAAGTCTGTATATATCATTCCATCAATGTTTGAAGGGAAGGCATGCCAGTTTCTATCACGACATAATGTTAGATCCACACTGTAGTTAATTGCAGGATTTAAGTTATCCAACTCGATAGTTATTATTACAGGTTGGTTCTCTTCGTAATAGTTATCGTCTACGGATACAATAAAATCTTCCGACTCTGTTAGAGCAAGATCAATTACCTGAAATTCTTGGTAGTGGTTAGTTAGATAAACCCCTTCTTGATTTAATTTTATTTCCAAACTGTAATTTCCAACATTTAACCCAGAAATCGCCTTTGTTTCCCAGTTAGAGCAAGAACTCGCTAAATCACGTGAGTCTATCTGTGAGTGTGTTCCAGATTCTACGAGCGACTGATCACTTAAATCATAAACCTCATAATCTAAATCATAATCAACCAGCTCTGAAATGTAGTAGAACAACTCACATGCATAAAAAGAAAATTCATAATCATTACCCACCAATATGGTATCATCCCTTAAAGTGTCAAAATAGACATTTCCTCTGTAACCTACAGCAAAGGAATTAGAAAAAGAATCTGCAAGTTCATAATCGCCAATAAGTAGTTCTGCCACCACATAATAACCTCTTCCACAGCCATCATAGTGCCACCAAGTATATTCAAGATTAGGTTGATCCCAACCGTAATAACTCCAATCAGTACAGTTGTAGAAATAAGACGCATCTACAATTTCTTTTGGCCAATTTACATAATCAAAATTTTCATCAGATGAATCTAAGCAGTTACTAACTCCATCATTAACTAACCACCAGTCTGAGATTGAAGATGAATCATTACAAGTAAAAGAACCAAGTTCATCTGGGTGAATATGAGATTCCCGTTGAAATTCAATTGCTTTAGCTATAGCATAGGAGTTTACTCCTGCTGGAACATCAATGATGTCATCCCATAAATAGTTCTGAAATTCATTAGTTTCCGCATCATAAATTTCTGAATCAATCATATGCTGATCACAATGATAACCATCGTAATTAAATCCATTTGGAGGATTCTGCCATGTACTCCCTACATTTGCCATATCATAACAAATTTTCAATGAAACATCATAATCTATTCCAGGATTTAGTCCCGTTACAGTAGCTCCAACCATAATGGAAGACAATTCATTGTAATGATCACTGAGTACTGTTACAGTAATTTCTTCACCACCAACGGACCTACCTTGTTCTGCGTTGACATTCCCTGTAACAACTGTAGCTAGTACTGTAAATAACATTACTAACATCATTAATGTCGCTTTGGATTTTTTTCGAATAGCATCAATTTGCATGTTAATATGTCAATGTAGGAGTGACTTAATCATATCTATTAATGTGACAAAAATTCTTGCACTAAATGGGAATTTTGCTGCTTTAATTCCTGATGAGTTTTCATCCAGGAAATTGCTTTTTCGATACATATTTCCTTCATTTTTCCAGCTAAAATTTTACCTGAACGGTAACCTTCATTTAACTCTCTTAAATATTCATCATCTTCTTCAAAGAAGTACATCAAGTATTGATATGCGACATCAATGTCTGGATTTCCGCCATACCTTTTATGTTCCTCTACTGTGGATTTTCCGCCAGAAAATGCAGATTTAATTTTCTTCTGGATATCTTTTACTTGATCTGTAAGAAATATTGTCGAATTTGGTTTACTTGAGCTCATTTTGTCACCATTCATGCCAACTGCGAATTTGTGATAAGTACTTGATGGTTGTAAAAGTCCTAAACCGCCCATTGATCTTTCCAAAGAAAGTAAAACCCTTTTGACATCATCATAATCTAATTTTGTAGCTGATGGAATACCTAAAGTTCCATGTTTCGGATTCTTGATAAAATCAGAGAAACCAATTTTTTTCAACATTTCTACAAGATTTTGGAATAAATTATCTCTAGATTTTCGATCTATTTTTCCGTCACTAAACACACCTAACATCTTTGAATTTTCATCTTGGACGGATAAGGATATGCTGAGACCCCCATCCTTACCAACTTTAAGATTAAACCAATTTGATTTAGAAGTTAAACCTCTCGTCAATCTTAAATGTGGATCTTGGTCGATTCCTACTGGTACAACAATAGGCCTTATACCGCCATACTCATCAAGCATTGGATGGACAATATCGCCCACTTGAACTAAAGGGGCCTGGATATGTGCTAAGTTTGTCTCCCCATTAAATCCATAAATAGACTCTATTTCTGATAAGTTTGTTTTTTTACCCAATGTGAAACCGAGTCTTTGTACAATTGGTCTCTCTGATTGAAAATAAATATTCGTTTTCTCTGGATTTAAACCCATTGCTGAGTAGTTTGAAATATACTCTTCCATGGCATTTTTTCTGCATTCTTGCAGTGATAGACCTCTAGTCGCATGTGCTTCTAAATCTGCAACAGCTATAGTCACATCTGCTCCCAAATCTTGAAACCACTTAACTTGGTCAATTACCATTTTATGTCCTAAATGCATCCTTCCTGAAGGCATCAAACCAGTCAAAACTCCGAATGAATTCTGTTTACTTTTAGCCCTTAAAATGACATCTAAATCCCTGTGAGCAAATACAATATTTCGCCTGTGTAATAAGGAAGGTGAAGGAATATTTAGAGACTCTAAAGATGATAAGCCGAATTGGTCAATAATTCTCTGATAATCTGTGGATTGAGATGATGACCAAGGGTCGATTCGAATGCTTTCGTCCATTTAATCAACACTCCGTCAAAGTGATAGGAAATCAACGCTTCTACGCGAAGAATACTAAAATCGTCTAAATTAAGTAAAATTAAAAAAATAGAACTAGAAAAATGCATAATTCAATAAGTATGATATTGATGATATAATTTAATGGCAGAGATTGTTGCGTTAGGCTGTGGATTAGTAGGAGAATTTGTAATTTCTGAGTTAATTAAACAGGGACATTCTTTGACAGTGGTAGGATTGCAAATTCCTAAAAATTTAGAGGACAAGTGCAATACTATCCAATCTGACGCTCTAGCTTATGTAAAAAAAATTAAACATAATTCTCTAGTCATCAACATGCTGCCTGGTAGTGTTGGTGATTCAGTTAGAAAAGATCTATTACAGAAGGGAATTAATGTTATTGATTTAGCTTTCACAATCGAAGATCCAAGAGAGTACAATTCATTAGCAATAAAAAATAACTGTAGTTTAATCTTTGATGTAGGAATTGCCCCTGGATTTTCTAACCTAATTGTAGCAGATACAATCGAAAAATTTGGGAAAATAGAGGATTGCAAGATAAGAGTAGGAGGTATTCCTCTTATTCCTGATGATGAATGGTCTTACATGGCACCTTTTAGCCCAACCGATGTCATTGAGGAATATGAAAGACCCGCTAGGGTTTTAATTGATTCAAAAAAGACTGAGATACCAGCAACATCAGATTTACATTTAATAGATTACAGTAATTCTACCAACGGAAAAATAGGAACATTACAAGCATTCTTAACTGATGGATTAAGAAGTCTTTTAGACTTGAAAGAATGTAAGAATATGACAGAATATACACTTAGATGGCCAGGCCATATTGAGAAATTTTTAGATTTAAAAACTCACAATAAATTAGATGGCTTGGAAAGAAACAATACTATCGAGGATTTAATCAAATCTTGGGAATTTGATAAAAATAAGGAAGAATTTACACTACTGGAAGTAGATATTATCTCAAAAGGTATTCGAAATAGATGGATTATTTTTGATGAAGGCACCAAGGAAAATTCTTCAATGGCCAGAACAACTGGGCTAGTAACACTGGGTTTTGTAGATGAAATTTTATCTGGAGAAATTCAACCTGGAGTTCACGCACCAGAAAATCTAATTTCTCAACAAGGTCTCTTTACAAGAATAAGCAGTAAATTATCAGAAAATGGAGTTGAAATAATTAAATTATTCTGATTCTAAAAAATCCCATTTTTCACGATCTTTACTTATAAGTAACTTGGAATATATTACTGCGCTAATACCAGCAGTCGCAGCAATCAAAATCAATATCCAACTAAAATCTTCAGCTTCTTGTGGTTCGACTAACCAAGTAAAAACCAACGGAGATTCATCAAACTTCATTGACCATTTGAATAAATCGATAGTGTGGTGTCCAGAAATAGTTAAAGCCCAAGAATGATTGTTGAAGTATCTAGCAGATTCTGTAAGCATTTTAACTTCCGAATAATTATCTAATTTTATTGTAACTTCTTCACCGCTATTTATTGTTATCCATAATATATTTCCATCATATCTCCAACCTGGTTTCAACGTTTTATTTTCCAAAGATAATTCGACAAATTCTTTCGAATCCGTGCTTACTTCAACTACAGTACTATTGGAAATTTCAATCCCCCTAGTCACAGGTACGTTCCATGCTAAGGAATTTTGATATTCAAGTGGCGGACCCAAATTTTCTAGTTTCCAATTATTTAACCCATCATCAGTGAATATAAAATCATCTTGAATTCTGTGAAACTCGTATGAATATGCTTCCCCCCATGTAGTATACCATGAGTTTTGTGATTCAAGCCATGCGACTAAATCTCCATTAGTACGCACTCTTAAATCAGCAATTCTAGCTTGCCATTGTAAATTAACCATCGCACCGTTTTCGGCGAGTTCCACTATATCTTCTAACGAAGTGATTTTCTGTTCTAAACTACCACTTGAACCTAAATTCCACCAATCTGAATTGTTAACAGGAATATCACTTGCATCATGCCATGCGGTATTGAAGTAATTAGTATTCAAGCCGTGAACTGCAAAACCTTCACTGAATAGAGCTTCATGATCACTGGAATCAAAGTTTGGATTTTCATTCATGTCAACCCCAAAAGACAGTGGATAATCACTCCATCTAGATGCATTTGTTCTCTCCATTAAATATTTCTTACATTCCATAGCCGTAGTTCTGGGCATCAACTCTAAATTTAAAGTGGGCATTCCTTGACATCCTAATTCATCTCCTGAAGCAATTCTTCCATCCTTCGTAAACCAATCTGCATCCAACCAACCATCTTCTTCCCAACCTGTAGATGCACCGACTAAAGGAATGAAAATAGGTAGAAATAAGACGACGAAAATAAAAACTACACATCCGTTTGGACCACGTAATACTTCTGACACAACTCGTCTAATTGAAATACTTTAAAAATCATATCCATAAGATACGTGAAATAAAAATAATATATACTATAATCTAGGTAAACTAATTATGGGTTCAAGCAACTTGGAAAATATGCTTGAAAAACTCACAAGCAATATTAAAATTAAACAACACAAGTTGGAAAAATTAACAACCCCCATTTACTCTTTTTTAAGGTTGACTGCAGGTCAAATATTCCGTTCGGTTTTTCCGACAAAATTCACAGGTTTGGAAAATATTCCAAAAAATGGTCCAGCTATTTTTGCTTCAAATCACCTATCTCATGTCGACCCGTTGTTCATGATTGCAGCTTCTAGAAGAAAGCTGCATTTTTTAGCAAAAGATGAACACTTTGAAAAAATTTTTACTAAATTTGTCGTTTCTTCAACTGGACAGATTAAAACTGTGAGAGAGAAAGGTGGTGGAGACGCACTATCTACAGCTAGTGGAGTTCTACAATTAGGGAAATGTATGGGGATATTTCCTGAAGGAACACGATCTCGAAAATCTAAACCACCTCATATAGGAAAAGGGAAAACTGGGATTGCAAGGTTAGCGGCATCCCATCCTGATATAAGAGTAGTTCCTGTAGTTTGCGAAGGAACACGTGAATTTATGAAACCCAAGAGCCATAAATTTCCTAGATTCTGGAGACCAATTAAAATTCATTTTGGAAAACCAATTACTTGGAATGAATGGATAATTGATAAGAATGGTGGGAATATGAATGAAAAAAAATTAAAATTGTTATTAGATAATGAAGAGTCGGTACAAATAGAAGAATTTAGTAAATTATACAGAAGATTTACAGATCAATTTATGAATTCATTAAAACATCTAGGAGCAATTTAGCTGAAAAGGAAATTATTTATTGACTTCGGATATCTAAGACATTCGAACATGAAGCAATTCCTCGAACTTGTAAAGCGAATTCTTGACGAAGGCGTTGAAAAAGAAGACAGAACTGGTACTGGCACAATATCTATATTCGGACACCAAATGAGATTTGATTTATCCGAAGGTTTTCCGATGGTAACAACGAAAAAACTACATCTAAAATCTATTATTCATGAGCTTTTATGGTTCCTAAAGGGTGAAACAAATATAGATTATTTGCAGAAAAATGGTGTTAGAATCTGGAATGAGTGGGCAGATGACGAGGGAGATTTAGGACCTGTTTACGGCCAACAGTGGAGGAAATGGGAGTCTAAAGAAGGAGAAATTATCGATCAGGTTGAAAATGCAATTAACGCAATCAAAAATAACCCTGATTCAAGACGAATAATTGTCAGCGCTTGGAATGTTGGTGAACTTGACGAGATGGCTCTGATGCCCTGTCATGCATTTTTTCAATTTTATGTAGCCAATGGTAGATTATCCTGCCAACTTTATCAAAGAAGCGCTGATGTTTTTCTCGGAGTTCCTTTTAATATCGCATCATATAGCCTCCTTACAATGATGATGGCACAAATTACAAATTTGAAGCCCGGTGAATTTGTACATACTTTAGGTGATGCGCACCTATACAAAAATCATTTAGAGCAGGCTAAAATTCAATTAAGTAGAACACCTATGAAATTACCTACAATTAGTATTAACAAAGATGTAAAAAATATTGACGAATTTAAATTTGAGGATTTCATAATCAATGACTATGAACATCATCCACATATTAAAGCTCCAATATCTATTTAGGTGAGATAATGGAAATAACTCTTATTGCAGCATTTGATAAAAATTATGCTATAGGTAGGAAAGGAGAATTACCTTGGCATTTGAGCTCTGACTTGAAACATTTTAAAAAAATTACATCAGGCAATGCAATCATAATGGGTAGAAAAACCTTCGAATCTATCGGAAAACCTTTACCAAATAGAGATAATTATGTACTTACAAAAAATATTAATTGGACAAATAAAGATGTATTCGTAATCCATTCTCCTGATTTAATATACAAAATTAGTAAAGATGTAAAGGAAGTCTTTGTGATAGGTGGTGGTGAAATTTATGAGGCATTCATGCCAATCGCATCAAAGATGATTCTTAGTTATGTCAATACTGAAGTAGAAGATGCGGACGCTTACTTCCCAAATTTTTCTGAAGATAATTGGATGAAAACCAAAGAATCCGAATCTATAAAAGAAGATAATGACGAATTTGACTATAAAATTTTAATATTTAAAAGAATTAAGTAAAAATATTTTTCAAAGCAAACCAAACTGGTTCAGAGCGTGATGTAGCTGTAGATGATATATTATTATGGTCTAGGATTGCGTTAGAATCTGAAGGATCAAGTCCTGCTGCATGGTTTCCAGCGATTAAAATAGCAGAAAAAGGGATATTTTTCTCTGCCAACAACTTTGCTTCAGGTGCCAAAGTCATGCCTACACAATCAGCCCCAAAATTAGAAATAGCAAGAATTTCAGCAGAAGTTTCAAATTGAGGCCCGACACTATACCAGTAAGTTAGCAAAAAGTCGGAATCCATCAACTCTGAAAGGTGAGGTTGTGATAATCTTAATGAGTGTAATAATTTGTTATTTAAATCCGAATTAAAAGGTGAAGTCATCGAAGTAAATTTTGCTTCAATATTATTGTAACTTACTGAATTTCCACTAAAATCAATATATTGATTAGCTAAACCAACCATTCCAGGCTTGAAGGTTTCACTTACAGCACCTACTGAACATACTGAAATGGTAAAATCAACTCTACACGAAGAAATAGCAGAAATATTTGCAAGATGATTAATGTTATGCGGAGAATTGGTTCCACCGTGAATGTTATGATGCCTTTGAAGAAAAAATATTTTACACTCAAGTCCATCGTTATCTAAATCTAAAACTGTCATAGGGACATCTCCGTATGGAGTTTCAACAGTTAACTCGTTTCTATTTTTCAAAGACCATGGAAGTATAGATTCTTTATCCTCAGTAAAACTCAGCAAACCTGTACCGCCAATCAAACCAATTCTTTTCATGAGGACACCCCCATAAAATAATTCACTCTCCGATAATCCTAGCAATTAAATCTGCTTTTTTACCAGATACTGGTTTACCTAATTCTTTGAGAACTTCTTTTAACTCGGCAACTGTCATCGAAGAGTAATCAGTTTCTACATCAGAAACTATTGAAGCAGAGGAAACTCCATCTTTCTCGCCATTATTTTCAACAGTAGTATTATCATCACTGGCTTTTTCACTTATAGATTCCATTGCTTCGGCAGCTTCGAGTATTGTTGGCCCCTCATCTTCCGTGGAAGATAAAGCTGCTTCTTTACGTGCTTTTAATTCGGCTTCAGCCTTAATTTCAGCAGCATGGATTTCATCTAATGTGGGACCCTCTGAACTAACAACTCCAGTTTTTAGTAATTGACTCTTAGCTATTACTGCTGAACGAATTTTTGTAATTGGACTTAAAGCATTACTCATATTATTCTCAATTTCTGAACCTAAGATAGCTTTTTGTAGATTTGAATATGTGCACGTAGATGCAAAGATAGTGATTATTTCTGTGGCTTTTTTACGCATTATCTTCTTCATACTAGATGTCGCTCTGCCTTCAGTGACAATCAATGGTTTCAATCGAATTAAATAACCGTCATTTGTTATTACATCTACCACAGCGTCAACTTTACCTCTGTAACGCCTAATTTGTCTTCTTATGTGATCGTTTTGATGTTCATGGCCGACAAATTCTGTGATTGCATCTTGATTAACAACTTCTACAATCCTAAAGTTTAATTTTACGTGCATTTTAGTGAAATCACCGTCAAATTCTTGTTGAGTCGTTTGAAAAACCCTTCCTTTGATAAATTCTTCATTTTCGCCGATTGTTTCACCAATTTTCTTGTATTGCCATGGATTTCTAGGTGCCCTGATAGAAAAAATTCTCTTAGCTTTCCATTTATCTCTTTGCTTTCTTGCCAAGTTACGTGATTGTGCACTAGATCTTACAGCCATAGGATTCCACTCAGTGTAGCAACTCTGCGAACTAAGACCTATATATGAAATGCATGGTGTATTATACAATCTCATTAATAGTTTTTTTTAAATGTTTTAAATATTTACCTAGAAACCTATGGAATGGTATATTGCTGTAATCTTTCAGGGTATTTTATGCCGATACACAACCTCATGTGTACAACTGTTGCCTCAGGATTACAAGATGTTGATTTAATAGTTAAGAGCTTAGAGTGGATGTGTGGAAAAGAAAAGGTTGTGATGGCTGAAAAAACAAAATCTTTTCATGGTTCACCAATTACAATACTTAGGATTAATTTATCAAGAAGCCAATCTAGAATGACTTTATCACGTCTAGGCGGAAAAATACTTACAAGGTTGCTTAAGGAGATTAATCAAAGACTTGACCATGAAAATCGTCTACATTTTCGTTTAAATTTAAACGAATTAGTTTGCGGAAAAATTGTAATGAGTAACTATCATGATAGCAGCATAAAAATGACTGCTAAAATTGAAGTATACCCTGGACAAGACCCATTAGAAATCGCCCGTAAGTTAATTACTGAGTCTTTGGACAGATGTCAAAGAAGAGGTTGGATAAATAAACCTCCAGAAATTTCATAATTTGTTACGAATACAACTCTTTATATTAAACCAATTTTACGGGGTAATGAATAGGCTATCACTAAGGATTTTTTATCAGCAAATTTTTTTGATAGCTTATAATTGGTGATGAGATGAATAATAAATTTGACTTAAGTGCAATGCACAAAGGTACAGAATTACTCAAGCGAGGTTTCGCTAGAATGCAACAAGGCGGGGTCGTAATGGATGTCGTTAACGCAGAAGAGGCACATATTGCCGAAGATGCAGGTGCCTGTTCAGTGATGGCGCTGGAAAGAGTTCCAGCAGATATCCGTAGAGACGGAGGAGTCGCAAGAATGAGTCATCCTAACCTGATTGAGGAGATTATCGAAACAACTTCAATTCCTGTCATGGCTAAATCAAGAATTGGTCATTTTGAAGAAGCGAGAGTTTTAGAAGAATTGGGTGTTGATATGATTGATGAAAGCGAAGTTTTAACTCCTGCTGATGAGTTTTTTCACATAGCAAAGAACAGCTTTGATATCCCATTTGTGTGTGGGGCAACCAGCCTGCCAGAAGCAGTCAGAAGAATATCTGAAGGGGCTGCAATGATTAGGACTAAAGGTGAAGCAGGAACTGGAAATGTTGTTTCTGCTGTCAAACATGCTAGAATAATACAAGAAGAAATTGGTTACCTACAGAACACTGACGAATCTGAATTTGAAAGAATTAAAGAAAAAATAATGCAAGGGTTCAAAAGAATCAATTCAGTTTCAGAATTAGGTATCAATATAGCAAATACACCATTTGGAACTTTATCTGAATTTGAAAATACAATACATTCAACCTTAGAGAAAATTAAGAAACTAGGTCGACTACCTGTCATTACTTTCTCAGCCGGCGGTATTGCAACACCCTCTGATGCATCTCTAATGATGAATATGGGTATGGATGGAATTTTCGTAGGTTCAGGGATATTCAAAAGCGAGAACCCTATTCAAACTGCAGAAGCCATTGTTCATGCTACACACCATTATGACAATCCAGAGAAAGTTGCGGAAGCATCAAAAATGGTAGGTGAAGCTATGCCAGGACTTGAAATAGAGACTTTAGACATCAAGATGGAAAAAAGAGGATGGTAATTACTCCTTCTTACTAGACGAACGATTTCCACGAGCAGTAGTAACACTCTTTCTTCGTTGAAGAATTTTCTTCTTCTTCTCTTGCTTTCTACCATCCGAATCATTCTCTAATGTACCTCCATATTCTATAGATCCCTGTTTTAATAATTGTTCGACTAAAAAGTCTGCCGTTGAATCATCGTTATGAGGGGCTTTTAATTCACCCCGTACAGAATCATTATGATCAGAAACCCAAGATTTCCTTTCTAAACTCAAGGATTTCATTTTATCTTTAATCTCTGTGATTTTCTTCATTAATTCTACTATTTCTTTATGGACAACATCAGCTTTCTTCTTTTCGTCCACAAAACTATTATGGTACCTATCTCCTTCTGATTTTAAGAAGTTTCTCTCTTTGAATAACGAGTTTAATTCTTCTGAAATTTTCCTAGCCTCTTTAAGCGCTTCAACCATTAATTTATGTGACTCGTCACCGACCGATTTTAATTCTTCAATCGCTGATTCTGTATTTGATAGATCTACCTCCAATTTAGAATTCTCATCTATTAAAGGTGCTAATTCCTTGATATTTACTTTATGTGACTTAATTTGTTTTAATAGTTTCTTTTCTTTTTCAAGTGTGTTGTAAGTAGTCTCAATTTGTTTTTCGAGTTGAGCTATAGTACTATTCAGTTTATTGAATTCTATTGTAATATTTTTTGATTTTCTCTTTTCAAAGTTTCCACTTTTAGCTTTAGAAAATAATATTTTTAGCTGTTCTTGTGCATTATCCCTACGTAATCTGAATGAGCTTGCTTCGTTTTTTTTCTGTTTAACCCTACTCAATCCTTCATCTAACCTCGACTTTAACTGCTTGTACTCTGCTTGAATAGAATCTCTTTGATCTGCAAATCTTTTTGCAGATTTATGGTGAGTAGAACGTTGATCTCTCATCCTTCTGATTTTTGACTCCATTGTATTCAAAACATCTTTGAGTCCGTCTCTTTCAACATCGGGTTGCCGCTCATCCAATCCGGTCACAATGGTGGGTAAACTCAATAGGATTTGAAACCAACCATTCAAAATGCTGACAAACTCCACCATCCAAGCCTAATTAATGGTATTAGAAATGCAACTAATATTGCAATCTTACTAGTCATGTAGCTGAATCTTTTGAGCATTGGAGTTCTACTCAAAGAAATTAAAGTTCTACCATCAATCAAATGCCCTTCAGAGTCTTCTAATCTTATATTAAGAACTAACTCACCTGGTAATTTAGATTTTATTTTCATCCATATCCAAGCTGAAGATTCATCTGCAGCCGCCATTATCACTTCTCTGCGTTCTAAGTCTGTCTTCCAAGGTCTATTTCCTAATTCCATCATTTCTTTGCCTTGTGGATTAAGTTCTATGGTATGTGTAGTGACTTCAGGTACCGTATGTGCAGATTGGGTTATTAGAATAACCGTTCTTTTTTTCTCAGATGCATTTATCAATTGAACAAATAAAGAACCTCTCTTATCAAAAATATCATCGGCATCAACGTCAAAGTAATATCCTGAATCTCGAATTTCATTTAAATCGTCTATATTTTTCTGTAACGTCCGTGTCATTAATCTATTAAACGGACCACAAGTGTTATGGATTTCTCTTATTAACTCAGACCATAATTTCATATCATAAGCGATAGATGGTTCCTTTATTTTGTAGGTTTTTTTGATTTTTTTAATTAAATTTGTTGTAGTCATTCTTCCTTCATCATGTAAATAGTGTAACAGAACTATTTTTTCAAAATGAGAATAATTTTCCGATTTAACTCTTTTAATTAAATTGATTTCATCAATCAAATTTTGTATTCTATTTCTTAACAGTGGGTCACAAATCGTCAATAAAATTTCTGTTAGAGGATAACTCAAAATTGAAGGATGAAATTCAGGTTCATAAGCTCCTACTAGACCTGATTTCTCTGATGTATTAAACTCCACAGAGTCTTTTTTAATCAAATAACTAAAATTTATTAAAACGAAACTTAATGAAAATATTCGAATTATTTCTGAAATATTGTCATAACTACCCCTAATTAGGACTACTAATTGTAATAGAAGAGCAAGAAGAGTAAGACTAGTTGAAAAAATTCTATTTCTAATCGAGCGATTTACCATTTCATTTATTTGTTCTGAACCATATGATTTCTCAATATTTTTCCCTTCGTGCAAACTAATTAATGATTCGTATTTTAATATTAATTTTGAAATAATACCTTGAGTTGTTGTTATTGATAACATTAACAACATAGCTATCAAAAAAATAACACTTAACCAATCCATAAATGGTGTTAATTCTAAATTAAAAATCACATTACTAAAATTATCCCACCAATCTGGTGATCTACTACCTTTCCAAACGCCTACTCCCACAACAAATGCTATTAGAGATGATAACACTAACATCAAACTAGCACCCTTACTCAGCAAGAGTCGATCGAAATTAGAAACCAAATCTTCAGCAAATCTCATTATCTTTAGTCTTTCATTAATTAAATCGATATTTTGCAGAGGTTTTTCCTCATTTTCTGACAATTATCTCACCTTCTTATTCTGGCAAAGCATTGAAAATGCATTTACAAGCTGGACATCTGGCTTTTGCGGGTCTCTTATCATAAGGAACCCTTAGTACTTGATCACACTTAGGACATTCGATAACATCGTTATTAGATCTGGAAAATAAATCTTCATCATTGTTTTTAATTTTTGACTCTGAATCAATTTTTGCGTTGAATGTTATCAAACATGAGGGGCACTTTACTTGTCCACTATAATCAATTGGGACCTGTAATCTTTTGTTACATTCCTTACATTCAATAGTTCTTTTTTCAGTAGTTGATTTGTCTTCAATCTTTCTATTTTTTTGACTAAATTTCCTTGTTTCTTTAGTTTCAACCTCTTTTTTTACCGAAATTATTCTCACAGAAAGAATTATGGCTGAAGCAAGCCCTGTTCCAACTAAAATACTAAACCAATCTACCGAAAAACTTGGCTCATAACCAATTTCATTTGAGTTACTAGAAACTACTTCTAAAGTGTCTTTGACAAACAAATCATCAATAGTCCAAATGAATTCCAATGTTGTTGTAGAAGTTGACATCCATTCGTCGATTTTTATTTTCATTACAATTTCTTTTTCTGAGGCTAATACAGGAGAGGTAAATTCTCCAAGTACTCTTTTTTGGCCATCTATTGCCATAATTTTTCCTGATTTCAATTCAAGAACCCCGTTATTAGTTAATTTAATGGAAATTTCAACGCTCTCTCCCAAGGTGGGATTTAAAGGGTTTGGATCTGATTCAATAGTTAATCTAAAATCTGAATACTCCGATTGTATATTCTGAATATCCATCGCGATTGTAGCAGAAGACCATTCTAAAGGAACAATAATAATCTTAATTTTTGAGGTACCAGAGGGTGCAAAACCTAGAATTGAGTTGAACGTGGTAATTCCTGGATTCAAATTTAAATTAATGTTACTGGCTAAAATCAATTCGTCTCCATTAACGAAATAAATTTCTGAATTAACCAGTCTAGAATTTCCATCAGATAAGTTGACTCCTATATCAATTGAGTAACCAGAATCAGAATTAAATTCAATTGAATTTATTTCAGTAGTCAGAGATTGTTTTTCATAAACAATTATTTCTTCAACTCCAGAAAAACTTTTTGTGTGATTTTCAGATAGTTCTATTACAGACCAATTAACAAGAAATTTACCCGTATCTAAACTATTAAATGACATTACCAATTCTTCAATATCATTAGGCTCAATTTGAAAAACTGTGCTATTACGGATTTTTTCATTGATTTCTAATTGCAAATACACATCTACTGATTCTGAACCATCATTTTGAACTAAGATTGAGAAATCAATATTATCTCCTACATGCCAAGGCCCGTTTAATATCAATAAGTCTCCAGTCTTTGATGTTGAGCTTGCACTCATTAAGGGAGTAAATGCCGAAACGAGTAGAATTAAAACAAAGATTATTATTGACAATTTGGCCCTCATTCAAACACCCTAATACCTCACTGATTAAGATACATTGCCAAGGTTTGCTTCATTACTAACCTTTATTGAAGAAATCATTTTCGAGCGAACGTTACAGATGGAACCAAAGACACTACTGCAACTAAAGCCCGAATTACTTGTTAAAGCTATTATACATAGAAGACAACATCTTATGAATCAATTACCAAAGATAATTGAGAATGCTAAAGAAGAAGTGAAAAATACCGAAGAAGCGATGAAATTCCATGAAAATTTATCTGTTGAAGCCAAAAAAAAGACAGTTGGTAATGAAGAGAAAGGTAAAAAGTTACGTTCGGAATTTAACTCTGCCATTGGAAAATTAAATAGAGCTGAAAATATTTACAAAAACTCAGAGGAAATTATTTCTTTTTGGGAGTCAAAATTAGAATTAGGATTTGATGACCTATTAGAGGATTGTTTAAGAGTTGAAAACGGAGGTACTAGCAGTTGGGCATTAAGAAAAAAATCAGCATCAAAAGATTCGGGTGAAGAAGAATGAGTGTTACATCCAAAAAAAAAGAGAAGGAAACAGAAAAAAAAGAAGCTGATCTAAAGGATATAAACATTCAAATTACTAGTATTTCCCAAAATATCAATAAATTATATGACGAAAGACAGTCTTTAAATCTAATGAGTATAGCAATGAATAATAATTTAGATGACATTCAAGGATTACCTAAAGAACAACAGGACATATTAATCCAAGTTCAAGAGAGACAAAAAAAAGCGAATGAATTAAGGAAATTGAGGGATGAGATTAATTCAAAAATAATTTTACCAGAACAAGCGATTTTAGAAAATTTATACCTTTACTACTATAAACTAACTGGTGAAGAAACTGAACTGAGATATCCTTCTTTAAAGAAGGAAACTGAGATGTTCAGTAGATTCTTTGAATTACAAAAAATGTTTACTAGGAAACTAAAAAGCACGGAATATCATCTTGAATTCCAAGAACTCATAAAAGAACAGTTGTCAACAGTGGAAAAATTAAATGAAATGAGGAAGAAAACTGGAAAAGAAAAATTACAAATATCATCAAAAAATAAAAATCATAATAGTCCAGTAGGTTATAAAATCTTCAAGATTAATAAAAAAATTGCAGTAAATAAACGTAAAGTGAACGAATTAAAGAAAAAGAAATCTAAACTTGAAATTGCATTGGGGAAAAAGTCACATAATAAAAGAAGATATAAAGTTCCAGATTTAAGTTCTATTCAGGAAAAAATATCTGGTGGTGGTAGCATTTCACTAAATGATTTGAGTACACTTTTAAAACATGGAAAAGGTATTGACAAGATAGAAAACAAGCAAACAAAATCAAAAAATAAAGATAAACATAGCAGAAATGGCCCTCGAACAAGAATTCAAACTAACAGAGGGAGGAGAAGAGCTGGTCCAAGAGATTCTTCCTTGAAAAATGACAGGTAAGATATTTTTATGCACAAGGTCTTTTCACTTGATACCCATCACGCCGTCTATGATTGACCATTTATTGAAAATAATTTCTAATGATTCAGATATCATTTCTGGAGGTGTTTTTGATGAGGATGGTCTGTTACTTTATTCATTTGGAAATAAGAATATCATCAACAAAGTTTCTAATACCATGCAAAAAATTATTCATGAAAACCATCAACAATTTTATTCTTTAAGCATTGAACCTGTTAATTGTCTGACTCTAATTGGAGATAAAGGAACAAGTATATTCTGGCCTATGAAAAAATCTTCATCACTCGCCATCGTGATTAATTCTAAATCTAATCTTGGAAAAATTAGGAAAGATATTAGAAAAATACTTCCAAGAATTGAGGAATTAATTTAATCAAACAAAGGTCCTAGAAGAACTGGACCATTTGGACCTATATCTATGGCCTGTTTTTCCATAGTATGTCTAACATGCCTCATTTTTTCTAACTGAAATGTTCTAACTAATTTACCATTTCTTCTGTCTAGACCCATTGAAATTATACCATCTGCTAAGAAACCTTCATTTCCCTCCAATTCGGCAAATTCACCAACTTGTCTCTCTGTCAGGCAAATACATTTCAAATTTTGAGTTCTCAGGAAATCAAAAAAATTGAACATTGTTCTACGCATTTTCTCATCGACACTAGTTAAACTGTAAATCGCACCGATAGAATCTAAAACAAAGACCGTAAATTGATCACCACGTTCTCTTTTGAAATGCTCGATCATCCGCCTAGTAAATTTAAGATAATCCATTGTATCATTATCTCTCCTTAATTCTGTAAAATCTGTTATTTGTAAATTTTGAGGTAGTGCCAATCCTAATGAACTAGCCCCTCGCATTAAAGAATCAACTGTTTCTTCAATAGTGCAATAAAGACCAAATTCGCCAGTTTGTCTAAGATAATTTGAGACAAAAGTCAAGGCAGTACCAGTCTTAAGTGAACCTGGTGGTCCTGTAATCAAACTAACATATGGAGCTTGAACATCGTTAAACATTACTCTTTCTATTCCTGGGAGGTTGCCTAAGAACATGACATCACTTATTATGCGCAGAACCTTTCACACTTAATCCTCTCGGATTAAATATGCATTTCAGTTATAAATTGAAATAAATCAATCAATGTGATTATATGCAACTTAATAATCCCGATGATGTTCCAGAACAAGGAGTTGGCTGACAAATGAATAAACTAAAAAATGAACTGAGTAATAGAAGAGAGGCAATGGATAAAAAAGCCACTAATTTTCGTGTTAAAAGAGACGAATGGAATTCAAAAACTAGAGAATTCCAGCAAACGCGAAACGAACTAAATTCTGCTGTCAGAGAATTAATCCAAGAAGTCAAAAAACAACGCACCATAAGGGATGCAGAAAATCAAAGAGTTCGAGATATGAAAGAAATTAGAGATGAATGCAATAAAAAAGTAAGAGACGCAAAGAAAGTAATTGAAGGAAGCCAATCCCCTGAAGAAAAAAGAAAGGCTCACAAAAAGAGAAAAGAATTAGAGCAGATAAAAAGAGAATTTAACAAATTGGAAAGAGAAATCGATATGGGAATGCACAAGGGACCAAAAAAAGAAAAACAAGCAATGGAAAAAGCAAAAACATTGCATAAAAAAATTAAAGATCATGTCCCTGTAAAAATTAAAATTGAAGCAAATCCAGAAGATCAAGAAGCTTACGATAAAGCAATAAAAGAGCAAGAAAAAGCCCATCAAGATGTTACTGAAGCTGCATCTCAGGCACAAGCAGCTCACGAGTTAATGCTTGAATGGAATACAGAAGTAGATTCTAGAAGAGCTAAAGCAGAGGAAGCGCATAAAACTCTTAGAAACACAAAAAAAGAAGCTGATTTAGCTCATCATAGATACATCGTTGCATTAAGATGTTTGCACAGCATCAATAACATAATCAATACAATGGAAACTGAAAGACGTGAAAAATCAACTGTATCCGAACCTCAACTTAGTGTGGATAATCTGATGGGTAAATTGCTTTCTGGTGAAACATTAACCACAGAAGAATTAATGCAACTTCAAAGCATGGATTAATGGTGAAAACTATGATTGAACGGGATAATATTAAAGCGATTTTAGAAGAATACGATCCTCTAAAATTAAGAATTGGAATGGTAGCTAGCCATTCTGCTTTGGATATATGTGATGGTGCAATTGAAGAAGGTTTTCCAACAGTTGCTTATGCTCAAAAAGGTAGAGAAAAGACTTACTCAAAATATTTCAGAACTGCAAGAAGTAAGTCAGGAAGAGTTACACGAGGCATGGTAGACAAAACAATTCCTTTAAAAAAATTCAGTGATATTCTTGAACCTAATTTCCAACAACAGATGAGGGATAGAAATGTTCTATTTATTCCAAATAGATCATTTACATCATACTGCAATATGAAAGAAATCGAAGAAGATTTCCGAGTACCCTTATTTGGTAGCCGAAATATGCTTAGAATGGAAGATCGTGAAGAAGATCAAGACTACTACTGGTTACTTGAAGAAGCTGGGCTTCCTTTTCCAGAAAAAATAAATGGATATGAAGAAATTGATTGCTTATCTATTGTAAAATTACATCACGCAGAAAAGAAACTGGAAAGAGGGTTCTTTACTTGTGCATCTCCTAGAGAATTTGAAGAAAAATCTACTGCATTGATACGACAAGGAGTGATTGATAAGGAAAGCCTTGTAAATGCTAGAATTGAAAGATATGTAATAGGCCCTGTGTTCAATCTAAATTTCTTTTACAGCCCACTTGAAGATGATTTGCCTAAATTGGAATTATTAGGTGTTGATTGGAGATTTGAATCAAGTTTAGATGGTCATGTTAGACTTCCAGCGCCACAACAAATTACACTGCCAGAATCTCAAAAAATCCCTGAAATGACCGTTGTAGGACATAATACAGCAACAATCAGAGAATCATTACTAGAAAGTGCGTTTGAGTTAGGTGAGAAGTTTATTGAAGCATCTAAGAAACATTACTCTCCAGGAATTGTTGGTCCGTTCTGCTTACAAACATGTATTGATAAAGATATGAATTACTACATTTATGATGTTGCGCCAAGAATAGGTGGAGGAACAAATGTGCATGTTTCAGTTGGACATCCTTATGGAAATTCATTATGGAGAAAACCAATGTCAACAGGCAGAAGAATTGCTCAAGAAATTAGGTTAGCTGCAGAACAAGATAGACTACTAGAAGTTTTAACTTGATGCAGGTGTTTTTCAAATGTATTTTGAAAAAGATGATTTGCGACAAAAATCGAAGAATACATTAGATTGTATTGGAAATACTCCTTTGGTAAAACTCAATAAAATAATTCCAGAAAATTGTGCTGATATTTTTGTAAAATTAGAATATTTTAATCCCACAGGTTCAAAAAAAGATAGAATGGCACTTGCGATGATAGAAGGTGCAGAAAAAAAGGGTCTGCTTAAACAAGGAATGAAAGTTGTAGAATTATCTGGAGGATCTACTGGAGCTGGTTTAGCATTCGTATGTTCTGTTAAAGGCTACAAATTTCATGTGGTTTCATCAGATGCATTCTCCAAAGAAAAACTAGATACAATGACTGCTTTAGGAGCAGAGTTAGATATTATTGAAAGTGATGGTGGTAAGATTACAAGAGATTTAATTGAGAAAATGGTTGAACATACAAATGAAATTGCTTTAGATGAAAACATATTTTTTACAAATCAATTAAAAAATAGTGATTTAATTAATGGATTTGAAATCCTTGGAAAAGAGATTCTTGAACAATTAGATGTGCCCATAGATGGCTTTTGCGACTCTGTGGGTACTGCAGGTTCACTAATGGGGGTTTCAAGAGCACTAAAAAAGGCCAATCAAAAAACCAAAATTGTCGTACTAGAACCTTCAACTTCACCAATTATTACTACTGGGAAATCAGGCTCTCATACTGTCGAAGGAATCGGACTAGGTTTTGTTCCAGAATTATTGGAGAAGGAGTTTTACGATGAAGCAAGAGTTGTTGATGAAAAAATTGCAAGGGAAATTGCGGTTAAATTAGCTAGAGAAGAAGGAATCTTTGGAGGGACATCAACTGGAATGAATGTTGCAGGAGCAATTGAGTTGGCTAAGGAATTAGGTCCTGGCAAAACAGTTGTTGCAATAGCTTGTGATTCAGGATTAAAATATCTTAGCGAAACTTTGTATGC